>CWGP01000089.1_pt1 | contig 170085 bp, 160 predicted proteins | sample 693701 | NCBI WGS metagenome assembly CWGP01 (sample SAMEA3735915, study PRJEB9488) | human gut metagenome | biome: ENVO:mammalia-associated habitat; material: ENVO:feces | place: Malawi | collected 2009-02-27 | reverse complement strand
AAGCCAATCATTGTGATTCTTTTCAAGGTCGCGCTCGTTTGGCTCGCCGTTGCTCACCATCAATTCTGTCTTGCTTCGCAAGCCAATCATTGTGATTCGCAGCAAAAAGCGATTCGTGTTTACGAATCGCTTGGATACTGTCATTAAAATTATTCGGTGTAATACGTAATGGCGAATGCGCCTTTGCCGGTATGGGTAGCGATGATTGGGGTGGTATGAAGTAGTGGAATATTCATTTCTGGGAAGAGTTGCTGCAATTCTTTTTTGAATTGTTCTGTGATCTCTAACCCCTCTGCATGAGAGATCCCTATTTGTTTCACATTCGGCATGCGTTTCAATTCGTCTTTCAATTCTTCAAACCACTTATTAAATGTTTTTACACCGCGTCCTTTTACGATTGGAATCAATTCTGAATGGTCGAAATCCATAATCACTTTCATATTTAATAAACTGGATAATAACCCTTTGGCACGACTGATTCGACCGCCTTTTACCAGATTTTCTAATGTAGAGACACCAATAAATAATTTGGTATTTTCTCGAACTTTGTCAACTTCCGGCAAAACTTCAGCTAATGTCTTGCCTTCTTGTGCTAATTGAGCTGCCCGAATCACTTGGAACGACAATGCTTGATCTGTCGTATCACTATCGATCACTGTCACATTTGCTTTCGACAAATTACTTGCTTGTCTGGCAGCTTCGACAGTTCCACTCAGACCCTTTGTCATATGTATCGATAAAACGTCACTACCATCTTTTCCTAATTCATCGAACAGTTCCACAAAATGGCCAATCGGTGGTTGGCTCGTTTTTGGAAGTTCTTTTGCTTGTGCCATCATTTGCATGAATCGTTCTCCGGGCAATGAATCATCATCTGGATAAACCATCCCATCGATCATTACAGATAACGGAACTACATGGATATTCAATTGGTCTCGAACGGTTGGCTCCATCGTACAGGAGGAATCCGTTACAACTTTAAGCTTTGCCATCATACATTCACTCTCTCTTTAAATCAAGTCTCTTTTCGTGGTAAAATAACCATAGACCATTTATAATCAGTATAACAGAGAGAAAAAATTTTTTCATCTTATTTAAATTCGAAGGGAAGGTGCTTGATGGATCATATGAAATTTACACGACGCTACTTGATTCTGAATGAGGTACTCAATGCGGTGACCCATGGTATCGGATTTGGATTAAGTATAGCTGGACTCGTTATTCTTTTGATTAAAGGGGCTCGATTAGATTCCCCTATTCACATCATTTCCTATGCGATTTATGGCTCTATGATGATTTTGTTATTCTTATTCTCTACGCTCTTCCATAGTTTGATGTTCACACGAGCAAAAAAAGTTTTCCAAGTCTTTGATCACGCCTCGATTTTTTTATTGATCGCAGGCAGTTATACGCCGTTTTGCTTGCTGAGTATTCAAGGTTGGTTGGGCTGGACACTTTTCATTTTGATTTGGTTGTTAGCCATCAGCGGGATCGTTTATAAGTCACTCACACTGCATAAAAAAGAGACGGTTTCAAAAATATCCACACTAATTTATATTATTATGGGCTGGCTCTGCGTGATTGCATTTAAACCATTGATTGCTTCACTGGGTTTTTGGGGTACCTTTCTGTTAACAAGCGGTGGTGTCTCTTATACCGTCGGCGCATTATTCTACAGTATCAAATCCGTACGCTTCATGCATGTGGTTTGGCATTTGTTTGTTATGCTCGGAGCTGGACTAATGTATTTTTCCGTTCTTTGGTTTACATGATCCAACCCACTTTTACTTAAATAAGGCAGCTGCTACAACCATATGTTGTAACAGCTGCCTTATTTATTTTTTCTGCTTACTATAAAACTCAAACCGGTGCGGATAGATGTTCTTTTCATCCACTACGCCTTCTATGACTTTATCCAAATGCCAGTTTGACCAATCGATCTCAGGAAAGTAGACATCTCCGGTAAATGTCTCGTCGATCACTGTTCGATACAACTGATCGCAATCTTCGATCATCGATTCGAAAACTCCAGAACCCCCAGTTAGAAACACAGGATGATCTTGCTGTGCAGTATAATCCAAGACTTCTTGTCGATCATGCATAACTAATACGCCTTCTGCTTCATATGCTGTGTCACTGGTCAAAACGATTGTTGTTCGATTTGGCAATGCTTTTTTCTTCATGCCCTCAAAAGTTTTTCGCCCCATAATGAGCGAATTTCCAGTAGTTTGTTCTTTGAAGAATTTCAGATCGTTTGGCAAATGCCATGGCAATGTGCCGTTTTCTCCAATCAAACCATTTTTGTCTTGTGCCCAAAGTGCAATCAACATGTTTCAAAACTCCCTTTCTAGATAAAGTGAATCTGCAATAGCCGCTGCAATCTGCAGCCTTCTCATTAATTGATAAGCAGGCTGTGCTTGCAGATGATCGGTATTTCTTTCTTTATAACACAAGCCTTCGCACGCTTGATAAAAAATATGCCCTCCATGATGCTTCACTTTGGTTGGCCATTCGCCATCCGTCCATCTTGAAGAATCTGCGGATACTAGTAAAGGAATCAATTCCGCAGAAAACAAGACACTGCCGGCGGTAATATCAAGACCCTTGATATGAAAAACTTCCGCTGCAATTTCATTGACCAGCTTTTCTGTCCGCTGCCAAGCAGTTGGATGGCTTAGGAAGGCTTTCTTTGTACGTCCTAATATACAGAAAGTGTTCGTAGGAAACGGCTGACAGCTCAAAGCTGACAGTTCATCTGGGTATTCCTCACACCAAGTGATCAAACGATCAAAATCACATAATTGAAAGGAAGCGAGTTGCGGAAATGCCTTTCCAGCGCGTGCCACAGCTTGCCGACGTGCTGGACCAGCACCGACTGCTGGCAATTCAAAGAGATAGATCTGGGGCGGCAGCTGCCATAAATACCGCTTGATTTCAGGTTTCGTTACTTCAGAAACTGCTAAAATGACTTGCGAAAAATAAGAACGAAGGATCGTAATTGTTTTTTCTACATCTGATAATGAAATGGTATCTTTTGACGTAATATGCAGCGTTGCGACGATTCCCCGCTGTAAATCGTTTGTCATCTATCTTCTCACTCCCAACTGTAATAAGTTAGACAGCGATCGGTGCCTTGATCGTGGGATGCGGATCGTAGCCTTCAATCGTGATATCTCCCATCTCAAAGTCAAAAATCGATTGTTTCTCAGGATTTAAGTGCAACGTAGGTGCAGAACGAATTGTTCGGGAAAGCTGCTCTTTCATTTGTTCCATATGATTGCTATACAGATGGGCATCCCCTAAAGTATGGATAAATTCGCCGACTTGGAGTCCTGTCTCGTGAGCGATCAAGTGAGTCAATAACGCATAGCTAGCAATGTTGAAAGGCACCCCCAAAAAAACATCGGCACTTCGTTGATAAAGCTGACAACTTAGTCGACCTTCATGAACATAAAACTGAAACATGGTATGGCAAGGAGGCAGCGCCATCGACGGCACATCTTCTGGATTCCATGCGGAAACAATCAAGCGCCGAGAATCTGGCGTTGTTTTGATCATTTCAATCACTTCTTTGATCTGATCAATAAATTCCCCTTTAGTAGTTTCCCAATGACGCCATTGATACCCGTAAACATGACCTAGATCACCAAATTTTTCTGCAAATGCTTCGTCATTTAAAATACGTTCGCAAAATTTTTGCAATTCCTCTTGATAGCTGGCATTGAATTCTTCATCAATTAATGAGCGACGGCCAAAATCAGTCATATCAGGACCTGTATAGTCCTCACTTTTAATATACCGCTCAAAAGCCCATTCATCCCAAATGTGATTCTTGTGTTGCAGTAAGAATCGAATATTGGTATCTCCTTTAAGAAACCAGAGTAACTCGCTTTTGATCAGACCAAAAGGTACGCGCTTGGTTGTCAATAATGGAAATCCTTGAGAGAGGTCAAATCGCATTTGATGACCAAAAATACTTTTGGTTCCAGTCCCTGTGCGATCCCCTTTGACATTTCCCGTTTCTAAAATTTTTTTCCCTAAATCAAGATATGCTTGTTCCATAATGGGCCTCCTTATTAGTCGTCTGAAAACTCGCTTAAATATTCCCAGCGTGTCATTTTTTCTTCTAACAATTGTTCTGTTTCTGTAACTTCTGCTTGGAGCTGCTGTAATTTCGTAAAGTCATCCCCCTGCTGATTCATCGCTTCAGTTAGTGCGTCGACTCGTTCTTCTAACAGAGCAATCTCATCTTCGATCGTTGCCCATTCTTTTTGTTCCATGTAGCTTAGTTTCTTTTTGACTGGCTTTTCGGAAACAAATTTGCTTTGTAGCCCTTTGTCAGGTTGTGAGGCTGCAGTTTTCTTTGTGCCCTGTTTCGTTGCTGTCTTTTGTAAATATTCGTTTATCGAACCATAGAAGCGAACAATTTGCGCGTTACCTTCAAAAATAAGTAATTTTTCAGCAACTTTATCTAAAAAGTAACGGTCATGAGAAACTGTAATTACGGCACCAGGAAATGATTCAAGATAGTTCTCCAAAACAGTTAATGTATCAATATCCAAATCATTCGTTGGCTCATCCAACAATAGAACATTTGGTTGACCAATCAATAATTTCAATAAGAATAGGCGGCGTTTTTCACCACCAGATAATTTACCGATCTTTGTTCCGTGCATGAAACGGGGGAACAAAAATTGTTCCAGCATTTCCGCTACACTGACATGGGCACCATCTGTTTTTTCTACTTCTTCTGCTGCCTCTTGTAAATAAGCAATCATCCGCTGTTCCGGATCCATCGTCTCATTGGTTTGCGTATAATAAGCTAATTTGACGGTTGAGCCAATAATCCGTGTTCCTGAATCTAATGAGAGACGTCCCGCCAACACATTCAGCAAGGTTGATTTACCTGCACCATTCTCACCAGTAATGCCTAAACGTTCTCGCGACTGAATCAATAAATCAAATTGAGATAGAATTGGTTTGCCTTCAATTGCATAACTACCTTCTTTGATTTCCAGCACTTGCTTACCTAAACGTGAGGTCGCAACATCAATCTGCACTTCTCCATTCCGCTTGACTTGGTTCATATTCTCTTTCAAATCGTCGAAACGATCAATTCGCGCTTGTTGCTTAGTCGTTCTCGCTTTGGCGCCTGTCCGAATCCATGCCAGCTCGTGCTTATATAACTGTTGCCGTTTTTCTTCTTGGGTTTCTTCAATACGTTCTCTTTCTGCTCTGGCTAATAAATAGTCCTCGTAATTTCCTTGATATTCATAAAGTTTACCAAAAGAGAGTTCAAACACGCGATTGGCTACCCGGTCAAGAAAATAGCGATCATGAGTGACCATCATCAGTGCGCCGCGATAGTTTTTCAAATAGCCTTCTAGCCATTGGATAGCTTCATAGTCAAGATGGTTCGTCGGCTCATCCAACAATAGTAAATCCGGTTCATCGATCAACACTTGCGCTAACCCCACCCGTTTTTTTTGCCCACCTGAAAGTTCATTGACTGGTTGTTTTAAATCTGAAATCCCTAATTTCTGCAAAATGATTTTTGCCGTTGTATCCGTATTCCAAGCATCTGTTTTATTCATAGCTTCTTCTGCTCTGCTGTAGGCAGCTTGCACTGTAGGATCTGAGCCATTTTGTTCCAGCTGAATCAAAGCTTTCTCATAGTCACGAACGGTTTTGATTAATGGACTTGTTCCTTGGAAGACCGCATCAACAACCGATAATTCTTCTTTTAATTGACTTTCTTGCGCCAAAAAGCCGATTCGATAATCTTGTGGTTTAAAAACAGAGGGACGGTCGCCATCTCCGGCTTCAATTCCAGCCAAGATCGTCAGTAAACTTGATTTGCCTGTCCCATTGACACCAATCAAGCCAATCCGGTCTTTCTCATGTATCAGAAAAGAAAGCTGATCAAATAATGTTTTATCGCCGTAAGTTTTTGTAAGCTCACTTACTTTTAATTCTTTCACAGAATCCCTCCTGAGATCTATTTTTCTTCGCCCATTGTACCACATAAGCATGACAGGGTCTTTAAGAAAAAAGAAAAAAACAACCGCTCCATCTCAACCCTGAGACGAAGAAGTTGTTGTTTTATCTACGAAACATTCGCTGTTTCGGCTGTTCATCTGCGCGAGCCATCGCATAAGATTCCAAGAGATTTACGTTGCGTCGATATTCGTTTGCAGAGATCGTTGGAATTTTTTCGGCTACCTCATATTCATCGATCGTTTTTCGTTCTAAATAATAGCCTCGTAAAACTTTTTTGACAAAAATCGGTTCTTGTTCAATCATGATAGTCTCAATGAAGTTATTATGCTCAAAACGCTTTAAGCTCATTTCCCTTTGACGTATAAAGAAGTTGATCAAAGATGAATCGTAGACATCTTCTAAGTTGCTTAAACTATGAAAAATATAATCACTGTTTTTGATATAGATTTTTTGTACTTCTGATATATCTCTTTGTTTCAATGCATCCTTCAGCTGCTGCTGGCGCTGCCAAAACAGCTTGGGATGAAAAATGATCCGTACAAAACGTTGAATGATCAAAAGCCAAAAACTGAAAAAAGACAAGAACTGTTTTGCTAACGAATGCTGCTGCTGCGAAATGAACCGGGAATAAAAGCGATACCCATTGGAGCTAACCTCACCTTTTCGGTAGGCTTCATCCAAACCATCCTGTTCAATGGATAGAATCAATCCTTGAATTTCCTGTATCTCTTGCTTTTCAGAATCAGTTAAACTATTGCGATACAATTCCCAGCGTCGATTTTCATAAGTATTGATTACTGCATCTGTCGCTAAGCGCTCTTTGGCATCCGTAGTTTCTTTCTCTTCTTCTTCCAAGATCTGGATGACTTCTTCTAAAATCAGCAACTGATTGAAATCAACAGATTCGGCAGCTTCACCATCTGCCAAATAAGGCAAGACAAGTACACTGATCACTAAAGTCGCTAAGATGACACAAGCCGTCAAAAATAAGAGCAAACTGCGGGCTTCAAATTGGTCACCGTTGATCGTTACAGGCAAGATAAAAATTGCCGCTAAGCTGACCGTTCCTTTGACCCCTCCAAAGGTCAACAAAGCTACTTGCTTCAAGTCCACGATTTTTTTTGATTGTAAAAACTGATAATAAAAAAGAAGGAATAAGAAACGAATGAAGAAGATAACGAGTGTTACTACTACGATGGTCAAGACTAAATGACCATTTGCATAAGAATTGCTTTCCCAAATGGGTGAGAATACTTGCGAAAGTTCAATCCCTAAAAATAAAAAAACAAGGGCGTTCAACGTAAATACAATTGTTGACCACGTACTTTCAGAGATATTGGCTAGTTCCGCATCGAACAAAGAGACTCGTCGTCTTCTTTGTGCTTGCGCTACACCGGCAACAACTGCCGCAATGATACCAGATACTCCAACCATTTCTGCAATCAAGTAGGCTGCAAAAGGCAATAGTAGTTCGATCAACAGATAAACAGTGACATCTTGGGCAGATATTTTTTCAATAAAGCGAATGATCCGCCGTTTTAGCCAAACGATCAAGTAACCAATCAAGCCGCCGCCAATACTCGAAAAAAGCAATTGAAAGCCAGCCCCCATAACAGAAAAGCTACCAGTGACTAAAGCAACGATAGCAAATTGGAGCGCTGTTACCCCGGAAGCATCATTCAAAAGACCTTCTCCTTCTAAAATATGCATGATGTTCTTGGAAATTTTTAAGCGTTTCGCTAAAGATGAGACGGCTACCGCATCTGTTGGTCCTAAGGCAGCGCCAAAAGCATAACAAGCAGCCAAAGGAATCGATGGCATCAGCCAATGCAGTGTCGTTCCCACTGCAAATAAGGTCAGCAAAACACCGCCAAAGGCCAGAAACAAAACGATCTTACTGTTCTTCAAGATTTCCGGAACATCGGCTCGTTCTCCTTCTCGAAACAATAGCGGTCCAATGATCATCACTAGAAACATCTCTGGTTCAAATGCGATTTCTTGTCCCATTTCAGTCAATCCTAGCAGAATGCCTAAGATAATCTGAATGAAGAAAATCGGTACTGATGGCAGTATTTTGCTGACAATATTTGAAAAGGTCACGAGGATCGCGATGATGATGATAAGTTCAATAAATTCCATCCATTATCCTCTTTTCTTTCGAATTGCGATTAATAACTCAAGAAAATGTTCTTTTTTCATGAGAATCTTATGATCGAGCTGATTCAACTCCTTTTCATTTTTTTCGATTTCACATTGAATCCGTCTTGATTCTAGACGAAATAATTCATGTTTCATGCGTTCAAATTTGCGAAACAGCAATGGATTCTTCCGTTGCAAATATTCGCGGATTTCTTTTTTTTCTGCTGGTGAGAACTCCCCTAGGCGTTCCATCAATTCTTGTTTCGTTAAACATTGCTTCGTCATGATAGCCCCCTGCAATTCTAGTCAATTATAATAGAAGTCAGTTAAAATGAAAAATGATTGAAACCAATCCTGCTTTTTCATTTCTTGTTGACCGAGAGTATTCTATGCCATTCAACCAAAAATAGCAAGACCCACTTACTAAAAAAGAGGTTTCTCTCCGAATTATTGATAATCTCTTAATAATTCCGATAGAAAGTATTTTGCTATAAAAAAAGTTGATGAACCGTCCTTCACTGATTTGGAAAATCATCAGCGAACGAACCGTTCATCAACTCCCTCTTACTCATTCAACGATTATGCCTTGCTTATTTCATATATAAATCATAGTAAGCATCCATGATTTCTTTCACGATTTTTACGTTTGGATGCGAAGTAGTTGAAGATTTAACCTGTGGTAAAACCACTGCAACTGCTATATCTGCATCATCACTTGGTCCATAAGCAACAATATTTAGGTTGACCAGATTGATGGTTTTGCCATTTTCATCGACAATCGGTGTCTCCGCAGTACCCGTTTTCGCAGAAAGTTCCATTTTAGCAGAAGCTAGTCCTGTTGCTGTAGCCCAAGCATCTGTTCCATGAACGGCATCATAAAATCCATTTTGAATGATTTTCATCTGATCAGTAGTTAAACCAACTTCGTTCAAAACGGTAGGTTCTACCGCTGATTTCAAGCTTCCTAAACCACCGGTTTCATCATTCCCATAGATACCCGAAACGATATGTGGCTGCAATCGTTGGCCGCCATTGGCCACAGTTGCTGCATATTGAGCCAATTGTAATGTCGTATAGGTATCAAACTGTCCGAAGGCTAAGTCCAGGATCTTACCGCCATCACTGACCGTATCTAATTTGTCGACAGGTGTGCTGATCCCTGTTGCTTCGCCAGGAAGATCGATCCCTGTTTTCGTCCCCATCCCAAAAGAGGCAAAGGCTGTACGCAGCTTACTGTAGGCTTCTGTTTGACGATCAACTGTTGGAATTGAAATTCCAGGCTGATACTCAATGCCCATCAAGCGTAAAGCAACCTGCATCATGTAGGAGTTGGAAGAAACTTCTAAGGCTTGTTCAGCTGACAAATTGCGGTTGTTTGCTCCTGTCGGGTTAAAGATCGAAGCTTTGACATCAGAGCCGATGCGGATTGGTTGGTCATATAAGACTTCATTCCCATTCAAGACACCATTTTCCCAACCAGCTGCTAACGTACCACCTTTGACTACAGACCCTGGAACAAAAGCATTGATGAAGGTTCCGATTGCATTCTCTTGCAATTTGCTTGATTCTGCCTCATGTTGATAACCTGACATTGCCAAAATCCCGCCAGTTTTAGGATTGATCGCAACAGCATAGACTCCAGGCGAGTATTCTGCAGCTCCTGAATCCATCAAAGACTTAAAGTTATCTTGTAAGATTTCATCAACTTCTTTTTGGAACTTGGCATCTAGCGTCAGTACAAGATTATCTCCCTTAGAGCCCGCATAGATTTCTTTTTGGCTTTCAATATTATTGCTATTGTCTAATGTGATTTGAGACTTTGATTTTGATCCTTGAAGGACTTCTTCATATTGCTTCTCTAAATAGCTTCGTCCTACACGATCATTACGAGCATACCCTTTCGCTAGATATTCATCCAAGTTTTCTTCAGGGATCCCTTGTTCTTCTGTTGTCACAGTTCCGATCAAACTTGCCAATGAACTGCCTTCAACAATTTTTCTAGTCCAGTCTGTGCCGGTCGAAACTCCGGGAAGTTCGGTCATATTCTCAGCCACAATTGCTAGTTCTTCATCAGATACATCAGAATTTTTTAAATAAACAGTGCTTAAAGATTGTGCACTATTCATTCGTTTAAAAATGGAAGCTACTTTTAACTGATCATCATTAAAGGCAATATCCTCATCCGTTACTTTATCGACAGTTGCCGCATACTGTTCAGAAGCCCCGAGCGCTTTTTGCTTGGAACTTAATTGATCTTGCGCTTTCTTCAAATTTTCAGGATCTGCCAACCAAAAATCTTTCAGGTCCCGCTCTGTCAGATTCTTATCGATTGGAATATCGATCAATGTAGCTAGTTTTTGTGCAGTCTTCAATAAATCTTCAGCTGTCATCTTATTTCCTCTTGTAAAGGTAATGGCTGCATTGGCTTGATTTTTGACAAGCGGTTTGCCAGATGCATCATAAATCATTCCTCGTGGAGAGCTGCCATTGACTTCTACCACGGATGAAGCTTTCAATTGCTTCTCAATATTATCACCATTGACGATTTGTAAATAACCTAATTGCACGATCAACGCAACAAAAAGACCAAAAATCACAAAAAAGAGAAAATTCAATCGAAAGGGAACATGGGATTTGCGATAAGATTTTGTCTTAGGCTCCTCAGGCCCTTTTCGTATATTCTTAATGACTTTATCTTTTAGATTCTTCATCTCTTCTATCCTCTCATTACAAACTGCTTACCGTCTTATTTTACCAAAAATTTTCAATATAAACAGAAGAAATCAAAATTATCCAAGTATCCTTAGAGAAAATTATAAGAATTCGTTCTCATCCACTGTAATGTTTCACAGTTACGCAAAAAGATTTTTTTGTTGAGAAAAAATCTGCTACACTTTAAGCTTTCTTAATCTTTTCCAATTTTAATCCCGTGAAACACATTTTTCTAACTTCCATCTGTGGAAAAGTAAAAAGCAAACGATCAATGACCGTTTGCTTTGGTTTTCATTATTAATATCCAGAGTAATCGACAGTATCTTCCTGATACCCGGCTCCATCATCATAAATGTCTGACGGTTCACCTGGATTCTCATTTGAGTTTTCTTCACTATTGTAATTCGTATCGTCGTACAATTGATAGTTTGTATAACCATCAGTATGTTCATCTCCTTGAGACAAAGTCTCGCTGGTAGGAAGATTCAGTTGTTCTTTCAATTTATTTTGCATTTCCAGCAATTGATTGATACCTAATAATTGGTAATAGACCCCATTCATCATTTGGCCTTCACCTTGCAATTGTTCTTGATCGATTGTCGTGAACGCAGGCAAATAATTGGTAGCGATATCCATCATGTCATCCCAAGTCAAATCTGTTTTTGAATTCTTTTCAACAGCTTTTAATATTTTTTGATAATTGCTGACGCCATCCAAGCTCATTACTTTTTTAACGATCTTAGTGACAACTTCTCTTTGCCGTTTTTGACGTCCAATGTCGCCTTCCGGATCTTGTTTTCGCATGCGTGCATAGGCAAGACCGGTTTTCCCATCTAAAGTAATGGTTCCTTTAGGCACATGCACTCCTTCCAGAGTAAAATCGATTTTATTAGTGACTTCGATGCCTCCAACTGCATCGATCAAATCTCGCATACCTTGCATGTTAATCGTAACATAATGGTCAATAGGAATGTCTAACAGATTTTCAACGGAATCCATCGACATTGCTTCGCCACCAAAGGCATATGCATGGTTCAGCTTATCCAACATGCCATACCCAACAATTTGAGTGTAGATATCACGGTCAAGACTAACGATCGTTGATTGTTTCTTGGCAGGATTAACCGTAACGACCATCATACTATCTGAACGCCCTTGTTCGGTTCTCCCCAACGCTCCAGTATCAATCCCAAGCAAAAGAATCGAAAAGGGTTCTCTATCTTCAATACTTACTGCCGTTTCACGTTTTTTCGTCTTACGATCCGCACTTTGCGTAATATTATTGAACGTTTTATTCGTATCATCGTATACTTTCATTCCATAGACAGTGACACCGACAATACTTACTGCCACCAAGCCCAACAATCCTAAAATTACTTTTTGATATAAACGCATCCTACACCTCTATCACAACATTATTAGGTAATCGTTTAAATTTTGCCACAATTTTACAAATTCAGCAATCTTCCTTCTGTTTTATTACAGAATCTTAACACGATTGCAACAAAAATGAAACGATAAAGAATTTGTTATTTTAACTTTTAACGGCGTACATCCCTATTCATTAACACATCTAAAAAAACTATCCTAAGGAAAGTAAGAGACACGCTTTAACAGACCCCTTCATTCCTTCGGATAGTTTTTTGTATTAATTGAAAAATAGTTTTTTTATACTTAAATATAATCCACAAATCGCGCTCTAAACTTCATGTGTAGATGACTACCTATTATCAATAGTGTTAAAGTCATTCCCCAAAAAATTAAGGTGTAGGTCGTTTTTTCCCAAACCCAACCACGTGATAAAAAGGCATCTCTAAAGCCTTCAATCAAATAATAAAAGGGATTTAAACGTAATAGCTTAATTAACCATTCCGGCATATTTCGATTATTGATATCCCAAATTGGTCCTGAAACATAAAACAACAAACGTAATACTGATTGTAAGAAAATATGATAGTCACGTATCAATACTGTAATGGTCGCATTTAATAATCCGAAAGCAAATAAGAAAATAACCATCGCAATAAAGTAATAAATAAATTGCAACCAATAAACGGACGGTGTTACTCCCGCCCATAAGAGCGAGCCAATCACAATAGCTACCATAGGGATATAAGATGACAAGTTACTGATAATATTGATTGACGGCAAGATACTTACTGGAAATTTCATTTTGGCTACCATACCAACTTGTCGGTGAATACTATTGGACGCTCCAAGTACCGAAGAATTGATATAAAACCAAGCTGTGATCCCAATCAACATCCAAATAATAAATGGTACGCCATCTACTTTCCGATTACCATTGACTCCTAGCCCAAAGACTAAATAATAGATACCAATTTGAATCGCAGGGTTCAAGATTTGCCATGCAAGACCAAGATAGTGGCTTTGATAGGTTGCTTTGTCCTCGTATCGAGACATACGGAAAATAATTCCCGCATGATTAAATTGTTCTTTTATTACTGCAGCAATTTCTTTCACTAAACTCTTCCTTTTCTATCTAAACTAAATAAAGAAATAGTTATCTTTACTTGAAAACTTGTACAATTGCATCAACCGGATGCTTTAGCGCATAGCTAATGGATCTGCCACTGAAAGAAACAAGAGAGCAAAACAGTGTTCCTACTATCGCAAGAGTCAAAAGTCCTTTAGTTGGAATCGTCATCTTCTCACCTAAAGGAGTTCGTTTAAGGTTCTTCTGAATCATTTGTTCAGATAGATGCTGCTCTTTCAGCAAGCTATCATCTTGGCTTTTTTCAGCTAATTTTTCTAGATTAAATGCCTTTTGATTTTCTTTGTATTTATCTTGGTAAGCTTTTTGTTCTTTTTTCGGTTGCTTCTTGAACCAGTCGATAAACTTGCGATATTCCGCCATTACTTCCTCAGTCGGACCAAACATGCGCAAATCGCCGTAATGCATCCAGATTGTACGGTCACATAATTTTTCAACTTGTCCTAAAGCATGGCTGACAAAGAAAATAGTCTTGCCGGACTCTTTGAATTCCATGATTTTATCCACACATTTTTGATAAAAAGTTTCGTCTCCAACAGATAAAGCTTCATCAATGATCAAAATATCTGGATCATTATGAACAGCAATGGCAAACCCTAAACGTGACTTCATCCCACTGGAATAGCTTTTTACAGGTTGATTAATAAAATCACCTAAATCGGCAAATGCTACGATTTCATCCATTTTTTTATCGATTTCTTTATTGGTCATTCCAGACATCAATGCTTTTAGACGAATATTTTCTAAACCTGTCAATTGATATTTTAATCCGGCTCCAATTGCGATAATCGACGTATCGCCATTGACTTCCATTGTGCCTGATGTTGGAGGAATAATGCCACTGATCACATTTGAAAGCGTTGATTTTCCAGAACCATTTATCCCAATGATCCCTACAGACTCTCCTGCACGCACTTCAAAACTAACGCCTTTTAATGCCCAAAAACGTGGAACATTTCGATGATAAAATTTGAATAATGCTTTCACTTTGTCTGATTTCTTTTTGTATAGGTCATATTCCTTTGTAACCAAAGTACTACGAACTTTTATTTCTTTTTCCACTTTCTTCATCCATTCTCAAAGAAATTCTATTCATTTGCTACAACTCAAGCTACATCATATCATATTTTCCTCTAAGACAAAATAAACAACGAAAAACATCTAATAAATTTTAAGAAAAAAACGGAAATAGTGTACAAAAAAAGGCACCATTTAAAGATACCTTTTATGCTTTAAGTATTAATTATTTATTTTTAAGTCTTTTTTGATCTGTGTCGTTGATATTTCAGGCGTTCTAGCTAAATAAACAACTTCGGCATCTGTTTCTTCTTGAATGAAATCAAATTTACCAGCCCAATCATCACCCATGACAAAAGTATCCACGTGGTACTCTTTGACGTCAGAAACTTTTTGTTCCCAGTTTTTTTCAGGAATAACTAAATCAACATAGCGAATAGCCTCTAATAACTGTTTACGTTTTTCATAAGAAAAGTAGCATTTCTTCTGTTTTTCATCCCAATTGAACTCGTCCGTAGACAATGCCACGATCAAATAGTCTCCTTGTTCTTTTGCTCGGCGCAATAAATTGATATGACCATAATGGAGCAAATCAAATGTCCCATACGTAATTACTCGTTTCATCAAATATCCCTCATTTTTAATCTATTTATAATACACTGAAGATAACAAATTTGGCCGAAAATAGCAAATTAAAAAAAGCTGAGGTCCCCCTCAGCTTGTTCTAGTTTAGATTTTCGTGACTTCTGCCGCTTGCGGTCCCCGGGCGCCTTCGACAATCGAAAACTCGACTTCTTGACCTTCTTCTAAAGACTTAAAGCCATCTCCTTGGATCGCAGAAAAATGAACAAAGACATCATCTCCGCCATCAACTGTAATAAACCCAAAACCTTTTTCATTATTGAACCATTTTACTTTTCCATGTTCCATGCGTGTAAATCCTCCAGTAATTAAAATAAGACGCTTCCGTCTTCAATATTATAGCTGAAAATGAAAGCGTTAGCAATATGTTTCAAAAAATAAAACTACCCCCAACGAATCAAAGGTAGCAGTGAGAACTTATGGTTAACACGAAGCTGATGCTAAGATGCAACGTGCTTTCTTTTATCGTTGGGATAGTTTTATTCTGATTAAAAATAATTCCCTTACTTAATGATTATTTTGCTTTCGCATAAAAATCATTTACTTTATCCCAATTAACAACACTCCAGAAAGCATTGATATAATCAGGGCGTACATTTTTGTATTTCAAGTAGTAGGCATGTTCCCAAACATCTAAGCCTAAAACTGGCGTTTGACCGTCCATTAATGGTGAATCTTGGTTCGCAGTTGAAGTGATCGCTAATTTACCATCTTTGATGACTAACCAAGCCCAGCCAGAACCAAAGCGGCCAGTTGCTGCTGTTTTGAATTCTTCTTTGAAATCAGCAAAGCTGCCAAATGTTTCTTCGATGGCTTCTTTGATGGCTCCTGTTGGTTCACCACCAGCATTTGGTGCCAAGATTTCCCAGAAAAAGCTGTGATTTGCATGACCACCACCGTTATTACGGACAGCTGTTTTGATGTCTTCAGGCACCGAATCAAAATCAGCAAGTAATTCTTCAACTGATTTTTCACCTAATTCAGGATGTTTTTCAATTGCTGCATTCAAATTTGTGACGTAAGTATTGTGATGCTTGTCATGATGCAAATGCATCGTTTCTTCATCAATGTAAGGTTCTAATGCATCATAAGCATAAGGTAAATCTGGTAATGTGTAAGACATAAAAAATTCCTCCTCAGTGATAGTGATTACATAAGTAACATTATCAGATAAAAAGTGGTTCATCAAAACATATGCTTACTTTTTATCAATTTTTTTTGGTGCAAAAATCAGAAACTTGCTGAAAACATAGTTTGCTAGGACGACAACGATTTGTGTAACAAGCTTAGCGATAAAATCACCGGTTCCTAGTACGCTAATCAATAGATACATACAAGCCATATCCAATCCCAGCGAAAGGACTCTGAAGAAAAGAAACTTCCAAAAGGCAAGCCACGATTCTTTTTTTGTTTCACTTTTTGCTTCAAAGACCCAAATCTTATTCGTGAAGAATGCGAACAACACAGAAGCTGCCCAAGAAATCACATTAGCAATCATATAATGAAAATCAAAGATTTCTCTAAAGAGAAAATAAACAACTAAATTGACCAAAGTAGTTAATCCACCAAAAATTAAATACGTTAACGGCTCCCATAATTTTTTTTCTTGTAGTTTATTTTTCACATTTTTTAAACTTTCCATACTCGATCTCCAATTCTACTCATTAATCAGCAAAGAACACTTTAGAGATAATCGGACTTTTCTGTCATAAGTCCTTGTGTTCTGTTGCTGCCTTCGTTACAATTATTTTTAGTTACATAAAAGGAGTTAAACAAATGACAATCATACAAATGCTAAAAAGTGCATTTATTCGAATCCCAAATCTCAAATATGTAAAAGACGCTGCTTTTTCAAAAGTGATTCTTTTTCTACTTGGAGCTACCGTTATTTTAGCCGTACCAATCACTTTGCAAGTCAATGATATCTTTCAGGATTTCCAGCGAGATAGTCAAAAAATTGCGCAAAAAATCCCCAATTTTTCGATTGAAAATGGTCAATTAACAACGAATGGACAAGGAGAAGGGTTTATCTATCAAACCGACTCTATCATTTTTACTTTCGACCCTGAAGGAAAACGCAACGCTACCGATATTGCTTCAGATGCCACTGCAAATGTGTTGAGTGTGGGACTATTAAAAAAAGAAATTGTTGTCAGTTTCCCTGGAACAGGACTTTCCACATCATTCTTAGATACAAATCAATTAAAATTTTCTTATAATGAACCAGCATTTAATAATTTAGATGGCAAAAAGATTCGGGAAACACTGAGCAGCAATCAAATTCCTTGGTGGCTACAACTTATTGTTTTCTTAGTAGCGCTCTACCCTACATTTTTAAATTTATTAATCACATTGATCATGGGTACATTTATTGCAACTATCTATACAAAACTAAAACTTTTTTCTTACAGCTTTTTTGAAAACCTTAAGATACTAATCGTTAGTGCTGCTTTACCAACAATTTTGAGTGTGCTGATCCAACTATTCGTACCAAATTTTGATGGGACAACATTTATCTTATTCGCAGCACTGTTTCTATTCACTCAAGGCGTCAAAGGTTCGCCTAAAATCCAATTAAAAAGCTAGTAACTATCCAACCATGCATAGATCTTTGCGCATGGTTTTTTCTTTGTTCTTTGATACACTAAAATAAAGGAGGAACAAATATGACTAAATATATTTTATCTAGCAGAGAATTTCGTGATGAATTTATCACACAAATTCATGAAATCAGTGATGAATATCAGTTTATCCACTATGATGAAGCAACTTCCATCGACTGGTCAAATGTTGCAATCACGATTGGCTGGAAAGAAGAATGGGCTGGAAAGTTACTGGCTAATTCTTCTCTTGAATGGGTCCAAGCCATTTCAGCCGGTGTGGATACGCTACCTCTAGCACAGTTTGCCCAAAAGAACATCTTACTTTCTAATGGTAGCGGCATTCATGCACAATCGATCACTGATCATTTAATTGCTTTATTATTCATGGAATCCAGAGGAATTTTTACCGCCATCAAAAAACAGGCTGAAAGACAATGGCAGCCCAATGGTATTCCTTATTCATTATTATCTGATAAAGAAATACTGATCGCAGGTACAGGTAAAATTGGGCAGGCTTTAGCAAAGGCCTTAAATTTTTTTGGCACCCAACCTGTCGGCATAAATACAACGGGGCATGCCGTTGATGGTTTCAAGGAAACTTATCCACTTGAAGAGTTGATTGAACAAAGTCAGAAAGCTGATTGTGTGATTAATATCTTACCATTGACACCTGAAACTACAAGAATCTATAATAGCCATTTTTTTAATAGTATGAAATCATCCGCTTCTTTTTATAATGTTGGGCGTGGACCTAGTGTAGATACTGTAGCGTTGACAGAAGCCCTCCGCCAAAAAGAAATCGCATTTGCGGCTCTTGATGTTTTTGAAGAAGAACCTTTACCCGCAAATGATCCGCTATGGACACTGGAAAATGTGTTGATCACCCCGCATATTTCCGGGTTGACCCCACATTTTCAAAAAGCATTCATGGCCATCTTTATGGATAACTTCCGCAATTTTATCCACGAGAAAAAATTGGTTCGAAATCAAGTCGATGTAACAAAAGGGTATTGATCATCAACCAGCGCTGCTTTTTTATTCCCAAAAATTATTTTTGATCTTTTTCTGTCTCCTTTAAAATGTAAAGGGGACGTTTTTTTGTTTCCAGAAAAATTTTTCCAATATATTTTCCAATAATACCTAGACAAAGCAATTGCAAACCGCCAACAAACAATACGATACAAACTAAAGAAGGCCAGCCTGAGGTAGGATCACCAAAAATAAAAGTACGAATAATTATGAATAGCAGTGCAATTCCAGAAGCTAGACAAGACAACGCGCCAACAAAAGAAGCAATATTTAATGGCGTATCAGAAAAATTGACGATGCCATCAATCGAGTACTTGAATAAGCTCCAGAATGACCAAGAAGTTTCTCCAGCTACTCTTTCACGATTTTCGTAGGCAATGTATTCTGTATCAAAACCTACCCAACTAAAGATTCCTTTGGAGAACCGATTGTATTCAGAAAGTTCTAAAACTGCATCCACCATATTCCGACGCATTAAACGGAAATCTCGTGCGCCATTGACCATATGTGCTTCACCAATTTTGTTGATCAATGCATAAAAGGCTTCTGAAAAGAAACTACGAACTTTAGGCTCCCCTTTGCGATCGGCTCTGCGCGTTCCAACACAGTCTAATTGTTTTGTGTTGAGCAAGTCAAACATCTGAGGCAAAAGGCTTGGAGGATCTTGTAAATCTGCATCCATTACGGTAACAAAATCCCCTTTTGCTGCTTTTAAGCCAGCATACAAGGCTGCTTCTTTTCCAAAATTACGTGAAAACGAAAGGTACCGCACACTTTCTGGATGCTCTTGATGCAGCTTGCGCATCACTGCGAGTGTTTGATCGGATGACCCATCATTGATAAACAAATATTCAAAAGGCATGCCTACCTGATCTTTTACTTTTTCAGTCTCTTCAAAAAAAAGTGGTAAGCTACTCTCTTCGTTAAAGCAAGGTACGATAATTGATAACATGGTTTCATCTCCTAACGAACAGGTCTATGATCAAAGCTAGCGATATGGAATCCACTAAACTTCAGTCATAGACTCATACTGTTACATTGTATCTTTATTTTAATTAATTGTTTTCAGTAAAACTATATTTAGGTTCATCTAGCTTTTCATCGTAGTCGACTTGTAGATCATACCCTTTGAAGAACCACTCGTTGGCCTCCTCAATAAAAAAAAGCATGTCTGAAACTGTCTTTTGAACGATAGGATTTTCAGGTTTATCTACTGACATTCCTACTGAAAAACCATCATGGATCTGAGTTTTCCCATAGATTTTACCAAAAAAGCGAACGCCGCTTCCTTGGTCGACTGACAGTTCTTTTTTGAACCAATCAATTGCGGCTTCTGTAATAGTTATATTCATCATTTTTCACTCCTAATCATTCATATGTTCATCAAGAATATCCACATCATCCGTGTTCCCAATCACGAGTAGATTATCATTCTCACGCACGATCGAATCAGCTGCGGGAGACACGATCACTTGTCCAGGTCCTCGACGAATAGCAACAACGGTCAATCCATATTTTTGACGAAAATTCAAATCAAGTAAGGACCTATTAAAGAAACGCGGATTTGAGACACGAATCTCCGCCAGCGAAAATTCATCTGAAAGCTCAATATAATCCAAGATATTTTTTGATACTAGATTGTGAGCGATACGAATCCCCATATCCCGTTCTGGGTGGACAACTCGATCAGCACCAAGCTTCTCAAGAACCCGAGCATGATATTCATTTTGCGCCTTTGCTAAAACGTTCGGTACCCCCATCTCTTTGACCATCAAAGTCACAAGAATACTTGCTTGGATATCTTCACCGATTGCTACGATCACATGGTCGAAATTACGAATTCCTAATGAGCGCAACGTCATTTCATCCTGTGCATTGCCCACCACCGCATGGGTAGCAATATTCATATACTCATTGACCCGATCCTCATTGCTGTCAATGGCTAATACTTCTTGTCCGGATTCTATCAATGTTCGACAAATACTGCCGCCGAACCTTCCAAGACCAATAATCGCGTAATTCTGCTTCACATTAAACGCTCCTTTACCTTACAAATCCTACTCTAGTATATCAAAAACCTCCTCAACTGACTATGAGGAGGTACCCTTATGATGAGATTCTTATTTTGTCAAGCCATGCTTAAAGGCATAAATGGTTGCTTGTGTTCGATCTTCCACTTCTAGTTTCGACAATATATTTGATACATGGGTTTTAACCGTTTTGAGTGTAATAAACAACTCATCCGCAATCTCCTGATTACTTTTCCCTTCAGCAATCAAAAGCAGCACTTCTTTTTCCCGATTTGTCAGATCATCATGTAAAATCGGCGTGCGATTTGTTAAACGATCCATCATTTTCGTTGTTACTTCCGGTTCCAACACCCGCTCGCCTCTTTGAGTCGCACGAATGGCATCCGCAATTTCATGTGCAGTGGATGTTTTTAACAAATAACCGGCAGCACCAGCTTCAATTGCAGGATATACTTTCTCGTCATCAATAAAACTAGTAACTATGATGATTTTTGCTTCCGGCCAATCTGCTAGAATGGCTTTGGTTGCCTCAATGCCATCCATTTCATCCATCACTAAATCCATCAATATGACATCGGGACGTAAAGACAATGCCTTTTCGTAGCCGATTTTGCCATTTTCAGCTTCTCCAATCACCTCTATATCTTCTTGAATGGATAAGTAGGAAGAAACCCCCAAACGTACCATTTCGTGGTCATCTACTAACAAAACGTTGATCATTTTTATGCCTCCTTAAGCAGCGGGATTTTTATTTCAATACTTGTTCCTTGATTTTTAAAACTGATTATCTTTAATGTGCCGCCAACGGCACTGATTCGCTCACGGATATTCATCAGCCCATAACTGCCAGCTTTTTGATTGTCGACATCGAATCCTACACCATCGTCGATCACGCGCAACAGCACGTTGTGTTCAATATGATTCAAGTAGACTTCAAGTTCATCCGCTTTGGCATGACGCAGTGTATTCGATAGTAATTCTTGAATCACTCGAAATAATTGGTCTTCTATAGAGCTTGGCATAGTAAACTCTTCGATATCCCATTTCAAGGATATCTTGATTTTTGTTTCCAATTCTTTTAATAATTGCTCGATTCCTTGTTTGAGGCTTTTCCCTTCCAATGTGACCGGACGCAGGTGTAACAATAACGCTCGCATCTCAGACTGCGAAGCATTGATGATGTCCGTTACCATAGCCAATTGCTTCTTTTGCATTTCCGGGGCATCGTCCCGGATGGCTTGTTCGTTTAATGCGGACATCATCATCATTGCGGCAAATAATTGTTGTGAAACTGAATCATGCAATTCTCGGGCCAAACGATGTCGTTCGGCTTCAAGGATTTCTTCTTTTGTACTGCCATCCACTAGCTGCGGCCGAGCATTTAATTGTTGAAGCTCACTTGACATATCTTTCATTTTGACCTGTAATTTCCTGATGTCTCGATCGACATCTTCAATCAACCGATTTTCTTGCGCATGAGGGATAGGTGTGTCAAGTAGTGGACTATCAATATCTCCATTTGAAAGCAATCGCAGCTTCTCTTCGATTGGCCCGTATTGGCGGTTTCTGAAAAGAGAAATCAATAGAAAGACAGCCAGGCCCACCATCAGCGAAACAACTAATAAATGAAAAATGATCGGTATAAAGAATAGTTTGATCTGAAAGACTTCTAGCAGCCAATTCTTCTTTCCACTAGCATAAAGATACGAAAAAAGAATCAAGATCATCATCAAAAAACTAGTGACCGCACTATAAAAAGCGATCATTCCTCGAGAAAATTTAGCAATCATACCCGAATCACCTCGATATCCCCAATCAAAGTGTTCGTTAAAATTTTTAGTCGGCGGGTGTTTTCCTCATAATCCGGACTGTAGATCGTAACTTTCTCATTCTTCAGACCTGTTGACTCGCCTTCGAAAATCACTGTACCGATAAAGGTGCTATGTTCCATTTTGATAGCAACCCCAGCAGGGACTAAAATTCTCGTGCGACCGAATCCCTTACGGACGATTACGATATTTTCTTTTTTCGGCAACAATGTGTTTCCCAAGTCAATGATCGTATCTCCAGAAAAGATGTCGATATTGATATCATCCCATTCATACACTTGATTCCCGATCCGCTCATTGCCGATCCATTGTTGTTTCGTTTTATGAGGATGAAACTGCTTTGGTTCTTCTGTTTCTAAAATGATCATTTGTTTTTTGCGCCAAAATGTGTTTTTTGTAAAATCTACACCAGTGATTTCCACACCTTTCAATCCAATAAAAAGGATCGCAAAAATCAACATCAGCCACAAAGCCGGACTATTTAAAAGACTGATAAAGATGGCGATACCACCGGTAACCATCAAAAAATTATTAAAATTTGTTTTACGTTCTCTGCGAGAAACAAAGTAGATCGTCACAACACCTAAAATCAATAAAATCAATAACGGTGGATTCGATAAAATTTGCCAGACCGCAAATAGAAATAATAATGCTTCTACGACAAAGAAAAAACGCCAAGGGCTTTTCATGTAAGCTCCTCCTCCCAATGATTCTATTTTATCATAACGGATTCTTCGATGGCATACATCCGTCGCGAGTCCGAAAAAAGATCCTGATTGGTCCTTTTCTCTTTGAGAAAGTGATCATCAGGATCTTCTGCTTAGACTTTTACGAAAAAATCAGCTTTTTTTCACTTCTGTGATTTTCACCAGCATATCTCCGCCTGGTGTTGAAATTGTTACTTCATCATTGATTTTTTTACCAATCAATGCACGAGCGATCGGTGAATCGTTTGAGATTTTACCAGAAAATGGATCCGCTTCTGCACTCCCAACTATTGTATATTCTTCTTCATCTCCATCAGGTAATTCAATGAACGTGACGGTTTTTCCGATCGATACTTCATCATTGTCTACGCCTTCATTATCAATGATCTCAGCAAAACGGATCATATTTTCTAATGTGGTGATACGCCCTTCTACAAAGGCTTGTTCATCTTTTGCGGATTCGTATTCAGAGTTCTCAGAAAGATCTCCAAAGCTGCGGGCAACTTTGATTCTTTCAATGATTTCTCCACGTTTGACTGTCTTTAATTCTTCTAATTCCTGCTCTAATTTTTCTTTTCCTTCTAATGTCATTGGGTATACTTTTTCTACCATTTTAATTTCTCCTTTTAACTTCGTATCAACTGCAAAAGGTAATCTTTTGCGAATAGTCCACAAAAGATTACCATGGTTTTTTTTAAATGTAAACTAATATCCTAATAAAAATTAATTCGAAGTATTGTTTACATATTTTTCAACTAAACGCATATGTTCATCATAGGTTTCTGCAAAATAGACTTCTTGCGTATTGATGTCTGCCACAAAATAATAGTAATTATTTGGTGTTGGTTCCAACACTGCTTTGATAGATTGCTCACTTGGATTATTGAATGGTCCTGGACCATATCCTGTGTTGACATACAAATTGTATGGTGAGTCTACTTGAGTATCTTCGTAAGTTACCAACTCTTTATGCTCGCCTAACGCATAGAGAATAGAAATATCTGACTGCAATGGCATATCCACTGCCAGACGGTTAAAGAAGACTTGGGCAATGTTCTTACGGTCATCTTCTTTACTACCTTCTTTTTCGACAAGAGAAGCCAAGGTCAACACTTCTTGCACTGTCATTTCTTTTTCTGCGATCTGATCGTAATATTTAGACATAACAGTATTTGTTTTATCGATCATTTGGGTCACAACTTCTTCTAAAGTGTTTCCTTTATAATAGTCATAAGTTGCCGGGAAGAGATATCCTTCTAACTTGTAGCGAACGCCTTCTGCTTTTGCCGCGCTATCCAACAACTCTGGATATGCTTCATGCATTTTATTAAAGAAGGTGTCATCTTTCATTAAAGCTAAGAAATCATCTTTCGAGATACTTGTTGCTTTGGCAAGCGCATCTCCGATTTGGTCTATATCATACCCTTCAGGAATCGTCACTTTCGCATCTGATGTCACTGACCCTTCTCCTTGCTGTAACTGGGCACTAATTTCATCCAGAGTCATACTTGGAGAAAACTGATAATTACCAGCTTGGAAACCAGTCAGATTATTAAATTTCGTATAATAATTAAAGATCATACCACTTTTGATGATCTTATCTTTTTCTAAAATCTCGCCAATCATTTTATTTGATGATCCGCTTGGAATCTCAACAGCAACTTTTTCTGTTTTTTCTGGATCTAACGGCTGCAATCCTGAAGTGACATATCGATAGACTGAAAAACCAAGGACGCCGCCAATAACGATTAATGCGATTACAACAATTGTGACGATGCGATTGACGATACGGTCTTCTCTTTTCCGCTGTAACTTACGAACGGTATCTGACTTTTCATCTAAACCAGCTTCTTCCTTTTTAGGAGCTGAACGCTTCGCTTTTTGAGCGTTTTTTTGAACAGTTTTATTTTTGATTTGGCCCTTTTGGATACTGCTCTGCTTTTTTGTACTGCGGGTCGCAGAGCGACTTTCTATAGGTTCCTCAACAGATGATCGCTTTTGTTCAGACGATTCGTTGGTTTGAGGTTTTTTCAAAGCACCTAAAACTTCGTCTTTGAAGGACTTCTCTTCTGGATGTTGTTTACTCAAAACAACTCCTCCTAACTTTCGTAATACTGACTTGTACCATTATACACGAAAGTTAGGAGGAGTGGAATAAAATAAATATTTTTCGTACTCTAGTTTAACATTATTGTAAGTTGTATTGATGAAAATCTCACCGATTTTAAGCTACTGTTTTTCAAAAACATAGTAGCTCTTATCGAATGCGTCTACTTTGTGATAATCTTGTTTGATTTTTTCAATTAAAATCTTATTTAGTTTTCTATCGTTTGGATGCTCCTCTAAGAATGAATTTTTTGAAATAACAATAAACTTTGGAGGATTTTTTTGTAAAGAATTTGTAAATTGATTTTTTAACTTTGGAAATTCTTCATAATTCAGCGAAGGAAGCACAAAAAATTTGGAATTAGAGAATCTATTAGATTGTAAGTATATATTTGCATCAATTGCATGAACATAAATTTGTTCATCCTCGTTCGAATGATTTTTTATATATCTGGCAATATCTAATTGTTCCGATTGATATGAAGGCGTTTCTTTTCTATTAACATTATTAATACGTTCACCTACGGTTGGCAAGAATATAGGTAGCATGGAAAAAAGAAATACAAACATAACTATAAGATTTTTCTTCCTACTAAATTTTTTTGAGTAAAATCCCATTGCGATGCACTGTAAAACAATCAGAAAAGGAATTTCCGTGATTCCGTAATGACGATAATTTCTACCAGAGACAACAATCGTAAATAGATTTAAAATCAGTGCTATTAGGATTAAAACAATAACAGACCGCTTCTCCACCTCTATTTCTCTATATTTAATAACAATTTTTGAAAACAAAACTGTAAACCAAATAGGCAGACCATATACTGAAAATAAACCGAAGAAGAATATAAACGATGCCACTCGTTCTTTTAGAGATGTTGAAGAGTACTGCATGTTCAATGTGAATGTTTGAAAAATCATTTCCTCAACTGAATTTGTCATTATAGAGAATACAATAATGAGCAAAACAATAGACATTCCACCAAGAAAAATGTAAAAAGCTTTTCTAAAAAGAGAAACAAAACTTTTTTTTATAATTTCTCTTACGGCTATTCCTATGCAAAAGACTACCCAAAGAGAAATCATGTTTAGACGTATAAAAAATACTAAACCACCCATTAGACCTAAAAGAAAGTAATGGTAACTTTTTAATGAATCACCGATTATCTCTTTCAGAAAGTAGTACATTGAGATAGAGATAAAAGTTAATGCATATTCTTCAGAAAGATTTCCACCTTCGTATAATTCAGAAAATAATCCAGAAGAAATCAATATTACAACTCCACATATCAAATGATTTCTTGAAACAAGATAACTTGTTTTGTAAAGAAAAATTAAAGCAATTAATAAAAAAACTGCCTCCACTAAAAATATTCCCAAAAATATATTGCCCAATCCAACAATATTAGCTATATATTGAATAAAAAATAATACTATCCCTTTATGATCAAACATATCTTTATAAGGTATCAATCCTTCCGATATTCCTTTTCCGAAATAAAGAAACATGGAAGAATCATGAGCGTCTATCCTATTTGAAAAAACATTTGAATTCAAAGTTAGTAAAATTAAAACAAATGAAAGAAGTACTAGCATAAAGGAGAATATCTTTTCCGTATTGAGAGATTTCGAACTATTGGACCTTGTCACTTTCATTGAGATTTACTCCATTCCACAACTATTTAACATTTATCAATATTGTATTTCTTCTTTTAAATACTCAGCTATTCCTTCATCTAAACTATAATTAGGTGAAAACCCAATTTTCTTAAGTTTTGATATATCTGCAACCGAATCCTTAATATCACCTTTTCTAGACTCTTCAAACTGAATTATAGGCTTGATATTCATTTCGGATTCATATATACCAAGTACATCGTTAATCGAACTAGGAGCGCCAGTCCCTACATTAAACACTTCTCCTAGTGCTTCTTCTTTTTCTGATACCAATTTTAGAGCTTGCAAAACATCCTCAACATAGACAAAGTCTCTAGTTTGACTCCCATCTCCAAAAATTGTAAACACATCTTTTTCATTATTTCTTATTTTTTTGAAATGATTCGTTATAATAGACAACACTCCTGAGTATGGAGAAGAAGGATTTTGATTTGGACCATAAACATTAAAAAATCGTACAGCACTTGTCGGTAACCCATACAGCGTATTATAAAGTAATACATATTGTTCCGACGAGTATTTGTCAATTGCATACGGAGACAACGGCTTTATTCTCGAAATCTCTGATTTAGGTAAGACTTGATCGTCTCCATAAACAGCCGCAGAAGAAGCAAAAACAAACCTTTTTAGATTTTTCTGGGTCTCTTTTGCTAATTCCAGTAAGTCAAGTGTAGCCTCCATATTAACTTGGTGTGTTTCAAATGGTCTCTCTATCGAATCGGCAACACTTGCAACTGCAGCTAGATGGAAAATATAAGAGAAACTATTATTTTTAAATATTTCTCTAACCAATTCTATATCCCTTATATCTGCCTTGAAAAATGTCAATCTTTTGTTATCAATAAGATTATTAACATTTCCCATAGAAAGATCATCAACCACGATAACCTCATTACCTTCTTCAATTAATCTGTTTACTAATGTAGATCCGATAAAACCAGCGCCACCAGATACAAAGTACTTCATAAAATCTTTCTCCTTCGAAACAATTTTTTATATAGAATTTTCTTTTACAATTCACTGTTTAGCTATTTATTTTTTCATAAAACATATTCACTGCTTCTATATTATACTTAATTGCATCAAACTCTTTAAAATTTTGCTTATGACTATATGACTCAAACAGCATGCCCTCTATACCATCAATATCGTTAGAATCTGATAGAATTCCATATTTTCCATCTGAAAGAACGTACTTGCTTGCAGGTATATTAGTTGAACAAACTGGTATTCCCAGAGATAGTGCTTCAAGTAGAACCATGGGTTGTCCTTCATATGCTGATGTTAAAGTAAAAAGTTGACATTGCTTTAAAATTGTAAATGGGTCAGATACATGTCCTAATAAAAATACAGAATCTTCTAAGTTATTTTCTTTAACAATAGATAGCAGTTCTTCTCTTAAGATACCATCACCTAATATATACAGTTTACTATTCGGGATAGTCTTTTTAAAATTTTGAAAAGCATAAATCAATTTGTCTTGTTGTTTCTCCACGGATAGTCTTCCGATTGTTATAATGTTAAAATCCTGATTTTTAGGCATAGGAACAAAGTTCCCCATTAGATCATACTTACCAAATTCTTTTATGACTTCAACATCTTTTGTTTCATAAAAGTTTTCCCCATCAGAAAAGAAAGTTCCTTTGGTGGATTCAATAACAGAATGAACTATTACTGTATTAGAACTGTTATTAACAATAGGGTTACTAAAAAAACAATCTGTGTACTTTATTGTACCTTGTTCTATAGAGATTTCAATACTTACTTTTTTCTCCGACACGATACAATCATCGATGAGATCAATTAGGAAGTTCTTATTTAACCAACCAATTTTTTTATTTCCATCATATATCAAATAATACACTCCGTAATGATTTTTAATAATTTTGGTAAATTTAAGAACTTTATTTTTTACATTAGAAAAGTCAAAATCATCCTCATTATTAGCAGCTTTTTCGAAGGCATCGTTACTAGCTATATCTCTTACCTTCACGTATCCCTCTTCATTAAGAGTCAGCAATGGAAATTGTTTTGGGTTTTTTAATCTATGAAAATTAGAATAAATATTTTTGATTTTTCTGATTCTACTAAATTTAATTGTTTCATTTATTACATTGCTATAAACCCAACCATCTATTTCATTATTAATAGTAATGTGGAAATACATATCTCCATTACTTAAAATTGCTTTTTCAACAATTTTAACATACATATATTTATAAAAATCAGTCGTTCCATATCTTTTACTAGAATCACTCGTAGGTAAATCTATCCAAAATACTTTGTTTTTCACATTTTTTATATATCCATATGACTTATACGGCTCTTTTGATACTATAGTAGGATAATTTTTTACAAACTTTTCTGCTTCAACCCACCCCACATAAATATCATCCATTAGAATTTTATATAATTCGTTATTTTTATACTTTGCATATGCGATTGCTTTTATTTTCATATCTTTTTTATATGGGATTCTTTTACTGAATTCTTGTTTGTACGTTTCCCATACAATAACATCTTGCTTGTCAATTAAATCAATTTCAAAATTTACTTTTCTTATGTTGACATTTCTTTTTTCAGTAGATATAACATCATCACCATATAGCTTATCTAAATCTAGTGAATTCAAAACAAAACTAATTTTTTCTTCAGGAATGAAGTTGATCAAAGAATTTTTGTTTACATCTGCCATTACAGGTGAAACTGCAAGTAACATGTCAAAACGATTGTACACGCTAAATAGTTGTCCTAAGCTCTTATAATGAACTTGTTTTCCATTCACTATTTTTTGTCTGTCAGCATTCATGTCACTATGCATATAGCAAATTTTCTTTTTTGAGTTTGAAGAAAGAATATATTTCGTCCAATAAAAACTATATCCTGAGAAATCTATAGCAACATCAAACTCGTTGTTAGAAAAAATTCGATTTGCCTCTCTTTCAAATCCTTTCCAAGGGAATAACTCGCTGTTTATATTATCTACATTTTTCTTTGATGTAATGTTTCTAAGTGTTTTGTTTTCTTCTGGAGTAAGAATAGCATAGCCTGGTTTGAAAATAAGGTGACATTCTTTTGGAATTTTATCAACATTTGCCAGCTTTTCTCTAGTATTTGGATTACCCATAAAACACGTCACATCATATTTTTGATAATCAATATTTTTCAATAGATTTAGTAAACTAGAGGTGATACCATTATTTTGCATACCTCCTGTATAAATCAAAATTTTTTCTTTGTTATTTAACATCTTTTTGACACTTCCAACGGAACTCCTATTGTTTTTAAAAATATAATTTATCACTCGCTCCGTCGAAAAACCATCTTCATAACTAACAAACTTCTTCTTTGCAACAGTATATTTTTCTCTGTACTCGTCTTTTATCTGATCAATCTTATTTATTGAATCAATTACATCGCTCATCGTGCTTACAATTGGACCAGGCAATTCATTTTCATCAAAATACATTCCTCGAGTGGATTCATATATATCACTATCCCAAGAATAAAAAATTATTGGCTTATTCGTTACCAAAAAATCAAAATAAATACTTGAATAGTCTGTCAACAATATATCTGTGACTAACAATACATAATTAGGGTCGAAATCATCTGGAACCAAATATCTATTCAATTCCTCAACTTCTTTTGCCTTATTAAATATATACGGGTGAACCTTTACTAAAACGTTATACTTTTCACCCACCTGACTTCTCAAAAAAGATGTTTCTGCCAAAATTTGTTGTAGAGAATCGGAGGGATTTAATGTAGATGTTCCTTTCCAGGTCGGACAATAGAGGATCAGTTCTTTACTTCCATCTATGTCAATTCCTCTATCTATCAATTGTTTTAAAACAGAATTATCCTTACGTTGTAGCACGTCATTTCTTGGATAACCAAATTCTAAAATTTCGCCCGAGAAGATTCCATCTAGTCGGAAACTATTTTTTAAAACCTCGGATGTATGTGCGTTTGGACTGATAATATATTTGCTAAACAAAAAATTCCTAACTACATTTTGTGATCCAGCTGGATTCGCATTTTCAATATCATAACCCATTTTCTTAAGAGGCGTTCCGTGCCAAGTATTAATAACTATTTGCTCTTTTTTAGGAACAAAAAAAGACTGAAAAGTTGAATTAGTAACAAGATACTTGCTTTTAGATAGATAAGATACATATTGTTGAGTATTTCTTTCTACAAAAAAAACGTTTGACATTTCAGAATATCTTTCCACCAAATCATCCCATCCAATTTCTGATGGTACATAACTCCAGATATGTTGATAATCTTTAAAAGAAGGATCCTTTAACAAATAATCAAACATTGCCTTTGGAGAATCAATCATATTTTTACCATCTCTTGATTCATAAAATATCATTGATGTATCAACTTCATTTTTCTCGTATTCTTCAGAAAACCATAAAGATAGTTGTTCAGAGATTTTTATTTTAGTCTTCTTAAGTTGTTTTATTATCATAAAAAGCACCTTTCTATTTGATACTAGTAAAAGTTAAATAACTTTTTCTTTACCCATAAATTTTCAGTTTAACATTGTTCAAGTCTCTATTTCTCTATAAAAACTTTTTAGTGCGGCACTATTGTATTCTTCAGGACTAAATCTCATAGTATCATTCAATTTGCATATTCTATTCAGTATAGCTTGTGCAATATCCTCTGCGGAAAATCCTTCAATGTAGGCCGTAGAATACTCTCCCAAAACTGAAACATTTGCAGGGATATTTGTAGCTAGAACAGGAAGTTTTAACGTTAACGCCTCTAATAAGACCATAGGTTGCCCTTCATAGATTGAAGGAAAAACAAACAAATCACATTGTTTCATAATAGAAAAAGGATCTTCTTGATGTCCTAACAGAAAGACATGTTCTTCAAGCTCAAGTTTTTTGATTAGCTGCTTCATCTCAAGTTTTAAAGGACCTTCTCCTAAAATATACAAACGTACATTTTTTTGATCTTCAATAATTTGCTTGATAGCCTTGATTAAATTGATTTGATTTTTTTCTGGTGATAATCTGCCCATATTAACTAAATTGATAGAGTCAGATGAGATGGTAGGACCGCTTATCCGCTTCTGATTCTTGGCTCTTTCATCAATTAAGTTACTTTGAATTTCCATTGAGTTGACTCTTGCTTCCTCAATGTTTTTTGCTTCAATCCATATTTTATTTCCTTCTGCTGAATTAGTACAATAGTAATCCTTCTGATTAATTGTTGCTTTTTTTGTAAATAAAGCTACATCGTCTTTTTCAAACATAATGGCTACTTGTTCGCTTCCAGCAATTGGCTCTGGTTCAGTCCATCCAATTGTTGTTTTATTTTTGAATTGACCTTGAATAAATATAGACTGAAACTTATCTAACACAATTGTTTTTTCTTTGACATTTTTATTCAAAAAATAATTTATTAAAGCCCTTAGATGAAACGTTTGATGAAAATTTGAAAGACAATTTTTGTTAATCCAGCCGATTTCTCCATTGCTGTTTTCAATGTAGCAGTAGCTGGTGTCATTAATTTTCTGCTCTTTACTAATATAAGCATACGTATTATTTAAATATTTAAGTGGTGAGCGAATACTATTCAAATCACTCATTGAATAATAAATCATTTCATCATTGATGCAGTTAATTGTAGCAATCATTGAGCGGTTTTCTATTATTGTTTTTTCCTTTTGGATACCTTTGTTAGAAGCCTGAATAAATCTTTTTTCAATCCAACCTGTATAAATGCCATTAACTGTAATTTTTGCATACTCTTTCATATTATAAAAAGTTGATGCAAGTACATAAATTTCGTCATCTTCTGTAATTGTTTTGGAAAAATATACTCCTTTTTCCAGCAGTGATAGGCTTGTATATACTTGATAGGTTTTAGCGGCAATGATGTTTCCTGTAAATCTAAAATTAGATATTTCTTGATTATTGGCGTTTGGATTACTACTATCTACAGATCCACTTGTCATGATCTTAGATATATCAATTGTATTTGTCGTGTAACCAATTTGTCCATCCGTGATAAATTCTTTTAAATTCTTTCTGTTAATTTCCATGGTCTCTTTTGAAACACTAAGAATACGATCGAACAAGTAATAAATGGAAAAGACTGCAGGTAGATTTTTTTTATGCGGAGCCTTTCCATTAATGATTTTTTTTGAATCACTTAATAAATCATTATGTTGAAAAATAATTCTCTTATTACTGTTCATGAATGCAATCAATTTTGCCCAGAAAAAGCTATACCCACTAAAATCAATTGCAACATCAAACGCAATATTTCCTACAATCCTCGCAGCCTCTCTTTTATAAGCTTTCTCTGGTAGCAAGAAGCGCCACCCTTTCTTCAATGAAAAGAGCTGAATAAAATAATCTCTGATTAATTCATTTCTAGTAAAAAGTGAATTTCCTGGACGAAATAGCATTCGAACATTTTTATTGATCTTATTTAAGTTTTTTATTTCTTCACTGGAAACAGGTTTATTCAGAATAATAGAAATATCATACTTGCTATAATCTATATTGTTACTTAGATTAATAAAACTTGTTGTGATTCCATTATTTTTCATGCCACCAGGATAAATAATAAGTTTTTTCAGATCATTTCTAAGAAGTATCTCCTTAATTTTTTCTGATTTCCTTTTTTTGAAAATCCTTTCAACATAACGCTTAGTTACAATACCATCTTGGTAATTGCAAATTTTCTCTTTCATTAAACGATAATTTTGTCTATATTGATCCACAAAAATATCTTTTTTTTCTATCAGGTCAATAAGCTCATCGACTGTCTCAGCAACAGGTCCGGGTAATACACTTTCTGGGAGATACATTCCTCTATCCGCTTCATACAAATCTCTGTCCCAAACATAAAAAATAATAGGTTTGTCTGTAACCAAAAAATCAAAAAAGATGCTAGAGTAGTCAGTGATCAATAAATCAACAATTGATAATACCTCATTTGGATCCAAACTATCTGGAATCAAAATATGTTTGATTCGCTCATTTCTGCTTAATGTCTTGTAAATATAAGGATGTACCTTGACCAATACATTATATTTTCCCTTAAAATAGTCTTTTAAAAGATAGGTTTCTCTTATAATTTGTTCTTCATCATTTGAGGGATTTAATATAGAAGATCCTTTCCATGTTGGCGTATATAAAATAGTTGGCAAATTATCATCAAAAACGAGGTTTAACTCATCTAATTCTTCTTTGATGACTTCTCGTTGAATAGAATTAGTGCAATCTATTCGAGGGTAGCCTCCTTCTAAAATCACTCCAGGAAAAATTCCGTCTAATCGATAGCTTTTTGAAAAAATTTCAGTTGTGTGAGCATTCGGCGATAGAATATAATCAGCCATTAAAAAATTTCTTACAACATTTTGCGAATGAGCAGGATTTCCTGGGATATCAAATCCCATATATTTTAAAGGTGTCCCATGCCAAGTATTTATGTAAATTTGCTCTTTTTTCTTAACAAAGAAAGATTGAAAAGTAGCATTGTTCACTAAATATTCTGCAGACGCAAGCCATTTCAAATATTCTTTTGAGTTTCTCACTACAAAATCAACATTCTTATAAGAAGCTTTTATTTTATTAACAGTAGGATAATCTAAATCATTGATTACCCACACATGGTGATAATGAGCGAAGTCGGGATCATTCACTAAATACTTAAAAATTGCAAAAGGAGAGTCTACAATTGATTGACCATCCCTGACTTCATATAGTATCGTATTTTTCTTTATATCGATTGTACTTAATTTTGCATAAAACGACGCTATACTACCATTTTTTGAAACAAAACTGTTTAATACTTTGTTAATCAGCAACTTAATATTCCCTACTGCACTCATATAGTATCCCCTTAATTACTTGCCTTGATCAATTCTGCCACTTTTAGAGAAGCTTCTCCATTTTCCCAAGAGCAAAATTTATTATAAAATTCTAGATATTTTTTATCATTGAGATTTTTTTTACTGGTTTCTGTATAAAAGTTTTTTATCGCATTATAGAATGATGTTTCATCTTTACAAATTGGTCCAGGTAAACTATCATAATCAAAATAAAATCCACGAACCTCATTCTCATAATGAACCAAATCATAAGCATAAAATATCATTGGTTTCTTTAATATCGCAAAGTCAAACATAACTGATGAATAATCTGTTATTAAGCAATCAGCAATCAGAAACAAATCATTTATATCCTCATCAACACAGACCCTAACTTGATTTTCATACCCATCTATATCTATTGAATCTTTTACTAAATAATGCGGTCTGATAATTAGCAAATCTTCTTTATCAAGAAGTTGTATCATTTTTTCTAATTTGAAAGGCATGTTAAACTTGTAATTCCCTTTGGAAATAAAATAATCATCTCGCCAAGTTGGTGCATATAGAAAAACGTTGCCTCGTTTTTCTCCTAGGAGTTCTTTTTTCAGTTGGTTGACTATAAACTCATTATTTGCTTGCACTAAACGATCGTTCCTAGGATATCCGATATCTAAAAAATTATTTTCGAAAGCAAATGCATGTTTAAATATCTCTTTTGAGTATTCATTAGGTGCTACTAAATAATCCCAACGCTTACTTTCTTTGATAAAGCTATCTTGATAGGATTTAGTATTTGTACCAGGCATGACAACATTTTTGATATCTAATCCTAATTTTTTCAAAGGGGTCCCATGCCATGTTTGAAAATAGACTGTTTGCTTATTTTTTTTAAACCAGTTTGACATTCGTGCATTAAAAATCCAAAAACCCGCCCTTGAAGCTACCCATAACCATTTCATTGAATAGCGAGAAAGAAAATTCATTTCTGGATACATAGCTTTTGCTTCTAATAGATTTGCTTTTTTTATTCCCCAATAAAGATTCCAGTTTGCAAACTCTTCGTCTTGAACCATAGCATTATAAATCGCTAAAGGATTATCTGAAGGGATATTCCCGTTAAAACTTTCAAATAAAACTATTTTTTTATTTACTGGAAAGATTGCTGTGACTATATTGAATAACGTTCGATAAATAAAACTAATAATTTGTTTTATCATTTCTATGCACCATCTTCCAATAAATACTTTTCGCCATAAATACTGGCAACTGTAGAATTCTTCCAATCCTCTTTGGATTGCTCAAAGAACGGTACAACCATTCTAAATGACAATTAATAAAAAAAGCAGGAGCTCTTTTTACGTGACCGCTTAAAACATCAAAACTCCCCCCAACATCTTGAAAAACTGATGCCTCAAGCGCATTTGTATTTTTAGCCAACCATTTCTCTTGCCGAGGAAACCCCAACGCTACAAAAAGAAAATCAGGTTGAGCAGCATTTATTTGATCAACTAAGATTCCATCGTCCATCTTAGTATATCCGTCCACTGCGCCTGCAACAATCAGGTCTGGGTATCGCTGATTGATGTTCTTAACTGCATCAGAAAGGACTTCTGGCTTTGCTCCATAAAAAAAAGCACTTTTCTTATGAGTATTTGCGTAATCCAATAATTTCAACATTAAATCGTAACCAGTGACTCTTTCTTTGATTTTTCCACCAGTTAATTTCGAAACTAAGACTACGCCAATCCCGTCAGGTATGCGATGTGTACTATGATTGATAAATCGCACGATTTCAGGAAATTTATTGCTTTCAGTGATGATTTGCGGGTTTACACTTACAATAGTCATTTTACGACTACTATTGATATAATTTGGTAAATCATTGATTACATCCTCATAGGTAATTTGATCCACAAAAATTCCCATTATCTCTTCAGTTTTCATATTGTTCATCAATCCATTCAAATAAATAGTTCATTGCATTTCCAGAAACAAACGTATTCCACTTCACATTAAAATCCACTAAGTCCTGTTTTTCGGAGGACATTATTTCTTCAAATAATCCAGCTGGCGTTTTCACGATTGAAGAATCCAGAGTATCTTTGAAGGCCTCTTGTATCCCCACAAGATCATCATATAATTCATAGTCATAACAAAAATAAATTATTTTTCCATTTGGATTCGCTAAAGAAAATTCAAATGGAACTGAGGAATAATCCGTGATCAGACAATCTGCAACAATAAGTAAATTTTTTAGGTCATGTTGCATTTCATCAATAAAATAAGATGGATATTTCTTAGCCAAGCTTTTTAATTTTTTATCATGGGGATGGGCATGGATATAGAATACCCATTCATCACCAATTTGTTCTTCAATTTGCTCGAAGTCCAGCGGAAGCTCATAGTCGTTTTCTCTATAGGTTGGAACATAGAGAGCAATTTTTTTATTAGTCCCTTTTGATAAAATATTCTTTTCTTTAAGAATGTTTTTTTCGTTCCGATTGAAATAATAATCCGTCATGGGATAACCGAATTTTAAAAAGATAGGATCGATATTGTAACTTTCAGCAAAAATTTCAGCCATTGTCGGAGAACTTACTACAAAATGCGTAAACGTATCATATACTTTTTGATAACGTTGTTGATCCTTAGCAGTTGCTTTCTTAGCATATTGGGCTTGCAAACCAAATTTTTTGATTGCCCCATTTGCATGCCATATTTGAACAACTTTTGTTTGTTCATCAAAAGACATCCCCCCTAGAAAGGCGAAATAATTATCACATATAATCATTTGCGACGCTTTAATAATCGGGATGATTCTAGTACACAAGATATAAAATGACTGCAGAGGACAGCAGTCGATTCTTTCTTGATTAAATCGTTTAATCGTTTCTTGCGCATTGCTGGTATAACAAATAACCAAACGATTACCGTATCTTTCAACTAAAGCATCCAAAACATAGGTACTTGTGGATGGAAAACTTAACAAAAAGACGATTTTATTGTTTTTAGGACGTCTCCTTAGTGAAAAAAGTTTAACTAAGGACAAGTAAACGATTTTTGAAAACGAAATTGCAATTTGTTTAATCATAAATAACCTCTATTTATTTACATTAGTTCTTATTTTACCTGATAATAAGCAAAAAGAAAATAAATGTAACAAAACCGTTATATTTCAATAAAAGTTACACCTTCCGGCATATGGTGATCTTTTGATAAATCCAAAAACTCGCACCTTCATTCCCCTAAGATTCCTTGCTTCCTTTTACCAAAAAAAGCCAGCTTCCTACCCAGAAGCTGGCTTTTAATATCCCCTATGGATAAATACGATTCAATAAGCGTGGGAATGGAATGGCTTCACGCACGTGTTCGATACCTGATAGCCATGTAACGGTCCGTTCAAGACCTAGACCAAAACCGGTATGTGGAACTGAGCCATACTTGCGAAGATCTAAATACCAAGAGTATTCATTTTCATCTAATCCGTGGTTACGGATTTGTTCTAGCAAGAATTCATAATCTGTAGCCCGTTCTGAGCCACCGATGATCTCCCCATAGCCTTCTGGTGCAATCATATCTGCACAGATCACGACATCATCTCTTGTTGGATGTGATTTCATATAGAAAGGTTTGATGGCTTTTGGATAGTTAAGAATAAAGACTGGTTGATCAAATGAGTTTGCAATAAATGTTTCGTGTGGCGAACCAAAATCGTCTCCCCATTGAATGTCCTCAAAGCCATTTTTTTGCAATAGTTCTACGGCATCATCATAAGAAATACGAGGGAATGGTAATTTCGTATACTTTTCAAGAATGGCACGATCTCTGCCTAAAACATCTAATGCATAATCACAGTTGTCCAAAACGCTTTGTACAAGGAAAGCAACGTATTGTTCTTGTACTTCCAAGCTTTCTTCTTGATGCATGAAAGCCATTTCCGGTTCGATCATCCAGAATTCGATTAGATGACGACGCGTTTTAGACTTTTCTGCACGGAAAGTCGGTCCGAATGAAAAGACTTTACCAAATGCCATCGCTGCAGCTTCCATATATAATTGACCAGATTGAGATAGATATGCTTTTTGATCAAAATAGTTGGTTTCAAAAAGATCCGTTGTTCCTTCCGGTGCAGACCCTGTCAAAATTGGTGGATCAATTTTGATAAAGCCATTATTATTGAAAAATTCATAGGTAGCACGAATCACTTCGTTACGGATCTGCATGATGGCATGTTGTTTTGAAGAACGTAGCCATAAATGGCGATGATCCATCAAGAAGTCGGTGCCGTGCTCTTTCGGTGTGATTGGGTATTCATGGCTTTCGCCCACTACTTCAATGCCGCTGATGCCGATTTCGTAGCCAAATTTCGAACGGCTATCTTCACGAATCTCACCAGTTACTAGAACTGCCGTTTCTTGATTTAAATTTTTGGCAAGCTGAAAGACTTCTTCGCCCACTTCAGTTTTTACCACGATACCTTGAAAATATGCGGTACCGTCACGTAATTGCAGAAAGGCAATTTTTCCACTTGATCGTTTGTTTGCGACCCAAGCACCAATCTGTACTGTTTCGCCAACATGTTTTTTTGCATCTAAAATTTGAATAGATTCCACACGTTTCTCTCCAATCTGATAATAAGGGTTCCATAAAGCATTTTAAGCTTTTCGGCTTTTCTTTTCAACAAAATCCTGCAAACGTTTTGCGGCTTCTTCCAAGGTTGCCCAATCGGTTGCATAGCTGATCCGTAAATTGTCTGGTGCACCAAACCCAGCACCAGTAACGACTGCTACTCCGGTCTCTTCCAGAATTGCTTCCACAAAATTATTGATGTCTTCATATCCGCACATATTCATTGCTTCCCTGACGTTTGGGAAAAGGTAAAAAGCGCCTTGCGGTTTTACTAATTGAAAACCTGGAATGGCTGCAACAATCGGATAGATTTTATTTAATCGGTCTTCGAATTGCTGACGCATGATTTCAATGGAGTCTTGATTCCCTGACAGTGCTTCAACAGCAGCATATTGACTGACAGCTGTAGGATTGCTAGTTGCTTGAGAAGCAATATCCGTCATCGCTTGAATGATTGTCTGATCGCCAACGGCAAATCCAATCCGCCAACCAGTCATGGCATATGTTTTTGAGACACCATTTATGATGATCGTTTGCTTACGAATAGCCTCAGACAAGCTAGCAATCGGCGTAAAGGAGTGCCCATTGTAAATCAGACGACCATAGATATCATCAGAAACAATCAAGATATGATGTTCAACTGCCCACTCTCCGATAGCCTGTAGTTCTTCTTTCGAATAAATTGCCCCCGTTGGATTGGAGGGCGAATTCAAAATAATGGCTTTAGTCTTGGCTGTTCTAACAGCTTCTAGTTGAGAAACCGTTACTTTAAATTGCTCGGTTTCCGCAGCATAGACGAAGACTGGATGCCCTCCTGCTAGTTTCACTTGCTCTGCATAGCTGACCCAATATGGCACCGGAATAATCACCTCATCTGCTGGATCGATCACTGCTTGAAACAACGCATAAAGCGCAAATTTAGCGCCATCTGTTACGATCACTTGGTTGGTGTCATACGTTACGCCATAAAACTCCTGCAGATAGCGTAGGATGGCTTCTTTTAGCTCAGGGATCCCAGCTGTCGGGGTATAAAAACTTGCCTTCCCATTTTCAATGGCTTGGATAGCGGCTTGACGAATATTCTCAGGAGTAATAAAGTCGGGTTCTCCTACCGTCAAACTCAATACGTCAACGCCTTGCGCTTTTAACGCCTTAGCCTTGGCAGCTGCAGCTAATGTAACTGAGGGCTCTACTTGATACGCTCGTTTGGAGAGTGTCATGTCAACCATCCTTTCTCTAAATCAAATATTATTGATGGCATTGATTTCCTTGCCGTCTTTAAAACCTAGCAAATAATAATGAAGTTCACCAGAAGCATCTTTCGTCATGATTTCCCAAGCAGCTTGCTCTTTAAACAATCCTAAAGTAGCTTTCTGGATCGTTTCTTCTGGATGCTTTTCGGCAACCAATTGACGAGCGGCTTCTTCCGTTAGACCATCTGATTGTTTAAAAACTGACACTTTTTCACCGCTTTTAGGAATAATGACGACGATTTTATTTTCTTTATCATCTGTACCAACTAAACTAAAAGAAGAGGCTTGACGATTAAACCAATAAAATTGATCGACCTCTTTCAAATCCGTATACTTTTGAGCAATTTCGATTGCTTCATTGCGTGCCTGTCGCATCGGACGAGTCGAACGGATGTAGAAAATTGATGAGAATATGATAACGATCAATAAAAAAACGATCGCACCCAGTAAAATCATCACACGGCGTTGTTCTTTGTCTTTCGTTTTCACTCGTTATCCTCCATAAAAATAATATGCTCTATTATAGCAGATTTCAGCTATCTTTTAAGAAAAATGTTTTTTTGGTGTTTCTTCTGCTCCAGAATCAAAAAACACCCGTATGTCCTCGGTCATTTCTTGTGGTGTAGCTTCTTTGACCGGCAGATTTTTTGGCAAACCTTTAAGTATTCGCTTGCCATACTTCGTAGAAAGAATCCGACGATCAAGAACCACCATTACTCCTTGATCATTTTCCGACCGAATCAGACGTCCCAACGCCTGACGCATTCGGATAATTGCTTTTGGCAGTGCATCCTCCTTGAAAGGATCAATGCCTTCCGATGCTAAAAAAGCATGACGTGCTTGAACAAGCGGTCTTTTGGGGTTCTCAAATGGTAAGCGCGTCACAACCGCGATTTTGAGCGCTTGACCGGGTAAATCGATGCCTTCCCAAAAACTATCTGTTCCAAAAAGAATCCCATTTTCCGCCAGTAAAAAGCGCTTGATGATTTTCTCGCGACTACCGCCAGTCCCTTGTGCTACAAGTTCTCGTCCTTGTTCCAAGGCTTTTTTATGCAGTTTTTCATAGACCCGTTTCAATGTTTCATGAGCAGTGAATAATACAAGTGTTGGCTGCAAATTTTCAAATAGCAACGGTGTTAATGCATCGGCCAAATATTGCGCGTATTCTTCATTCGTTGCTTGCTGAATCGAGATTCCTTGTTTGACAATAAACAGACGTGCTTGCTTTTCATAATCATAGAATGCCGGAATCGTTTTGACCGTCACTTCAGGAATGCCTAATCGGTGAGCAAAGTAAGATTTGTTACCAGGAATTTTCAATGTACCGCCTAAATAAAGAATATGTTTGTACCTTGAATACCATTTGCTTTCGATAATTTGATTTCCCTGCAGGTCTGCCACTTCAATCATCGCTGCAGCAGTCCCTGCTTTTTTCATGATCCAATGGACATACCGAGGTTGCCAATTCATCAGCCACGATTGAACCGTCGCTGCCTGTACCTCCATATCATGGAAATAATCGAACAAGCGGGCAATCAGGATGCGCTCCCGAGCCAATCGCCGTTCTTCTGTCGCCATGAAGGTTGTCTGCAATCGCTGTTGGATTTCTAAAATTTCTTTATAATACAAATGAATTTTTTGATGGAGACGATCTTGCTGCAAGCTGCCATCGTAAAGATCCTTGCGTTGGACAAGTGTCAGTTCTTCCCCATCGATCACGAGTGTTTCAAAATAGGCTTCTAGCGTATCGATAATCAATTTGATGGCATCGATATACAATGAAAATAAATGGGAAAGATCGAATTCTTCAGCGACGAGTTGCTTGATCTCTTCAAACAAACCTTCTTCATTCATTTGCAAAAATTGTCGTTTGAACTGTTGGGAATCAAAGGAATTTTGCGAATATCTTTCGGCAATCTCCGGCAAATGCTGGACTTCATCGATCAGCAGAAAGTCACTCGTTGGTAGTAGTGGATACTGTCGCCGATTTTCCTGCATCAAAAATGCATGGTTGACAATCAGCACATTGCTTTGTGTCATCTTATTATAGAGATGGCGCACAAAATCCTGCTCATAAAAAGATTGATTCTTTGCCAAAAAATCCACCCCTCGATGACGGATTTCCAAAAACAACGGATGATCAAGACGCACAAGATTCAATTCATCAAAATCTCCGGTCTCAGTTTTGGTCAGCCAAACTAAAAGTCCCATCTGGTACTGGGCATACTGTTTTTGTTCAAGCGGTTGTTCTAATGTTGCTTTGAACCGCTGGAGATCAATGTAGTGTTGATGGCTTTTCACAACAGTTGCCTGCAACGGTTGTTCCAGTACTTGATTGACTAATGGGATGTCTTTAGCCAATATCTGATTCTGTAGCAAAATCGACGTGGTACTGACGATTAATGGGTTTTTTGGAGTAGCTAAGTAGCTTGCAGGAAATAAGTACCCGATGGTTTTTCCCATGCCGGTTTCTGCCTCAATGATCAGATTTTTTTCTTCATGAGAAAAGTGATCATAAACAGCATTCATCAACCGCGCTTGTTGTTTTCGATAACTGAGGCGACCATCAAAACATTTGATCTTATCCGCTTTAACTTTAGGATACTCTCCTTGAAAATAGCTTGATTCAAACAATGGCACACTCTTTTTTCGCAGAACCAATCCATCGATTTCTTCCAAATGTTCAGGAAGCGGCTCTTCGGTACGTTCACTGACGATCCGCTGAATATACTGACTGGTCTGCATCCCCATTTGACCGCTCAACTGGGCGATTTGCTTTAAAGTCACCCATGGCAGTTCACGCATGATCGATTCGATGTACAGCAATAATGCCGCGGTCACTTCCGCATCGCTATCCGCCTGATGTGGATTCTCATGAACAAATCCGATACTTTCAGCCAGATCTCCCAAACGAAAGCTGCTTTCTGTCGGCAAAAAAACTTGCGCCAATTCCACGGTATCGATTCCTGGAATCTCAAGGGACGGCATCCCGCATCGGATTAATTCTTGACTTAAGAAATGATAGTCAAAATAAATATTATGAGCCACAAAGACTGTTTGTGTTAACAAATTATAAATCGTATGAGCAACATCTTCGAAATACGGTGCTCGTTTCACTTGTTGATTGGTGATATGAGTCAAATTCTGGATCTGCTTTGATATTCTTCGATCCGGATTGATATCTGTCGCAAATCGATTAATGACCTGACCATCTTGGATCAAAACACAGCCAAATTGGATGATTCGATCAATGGCAGGATCAGTCCCCGTTGTTTCAAGGTCGACCACAGCGTATATGGGTTTCATTTCGCTTCCTCCTTACGCACTTCTTGCATTATACTACAAAATCTTTGCCTCTTACATCTGTTTTAGCCAATAACGAGGAAATCAAATTTTGAGATCAATCAGACGAGAAGCTTGATTTTAGGACTAAAGTCCTCATACGTTCATCCTATCAAAAATCAATGGACCATCCGTATCTTTCGACAAAGGTCAGGAACTTTTTTATAATTTAATTAAGAAGGAGGCGTTTAAATGAAACGGTTTGAAAATAAAAGGGTTATCGTGACGGGTGCAGCATCCGGCATTGGCAAAGCAGTTGCCCAGCAATTTCTGGATCAAGGAGCAGTCGTTGGTCTATTAGACATTGATGAAACAGAATTGAAGGCATTTGTAGAAGCTACTGAAGGTCAATCGATTTATCGTGTGGTTGATGTATCAAAAGGAGAAGAGCTCTTACAGGCAGTCACAGCGTTGGCACAAGAGTTGGGTGGTGTCGATATTCTCCACGTTAATGCAGGGATCAATGGAACCTGGACCCCTATCGAAGAGCTTTCACTAGATGATTGGGATACGACCATTACAACGAATCTTCGCAGTACTTTTGTCACAGTTAAAGCAGCAATTCCTTTTTTAAAAATCAACGGCGGCAGTATCGTGATCACAAGTTCGGTTAACGGCAACCGAATTTTCAAAAATTTCGGTGCTAGTGCCTACAGCACATCTAAGGCTGGTCAAGTTGCTTTCATGAAAATGGCGGCACTCGAGCTTTCCGGCTACAACATCCGAGTCAATGCGATTTGTCCAGGAGCGATTTCAACAAATATTGATGAGAATACGGCTATCGAAGAGGCTGTTGAAAAAATCAAAATCCCAATCGTCTTTCCGGAACGGGAACGTCCTTTGCGTCAGGAGACTGGTATTCCAGAACAAGTAGCTAACCTCGTGCTGTTTCTTTCCTCTGAAGATGCAGGAAACATTTCGGGTACAGAAGTCTATGTTGATGGAGCAGAATCATTGTTGTAATAAAAAAAGCCTGTGAAACAAGGCTTCAAAAACATACAACATACTAAGAGCAGAGGAGGAACTTATCGACGGATGAGTTTCTCCTCTGCTCTTAGTATGTTTTTTCCATAGGTAAACTTGTTTCACAGACCATTTCAATTTTTGATTAGGTTTGCGATTTCTTCTAGAAAATTTTCTTTTCCATAGAAATCTGCATTCAATAGTTCTGGAAAGACCGCTTCAAAGAAGTAAGACACACTAGGACGGTGATTAAAATTTTTGACCGTCATTACTGCTTCGCGAAACATTTCTTTGTAGACTTTATCTGGATTGCTTTTTGAAATTTCTTCAAAAGATTCATAAAGCAAATCAATTTTATCTGCGATCGCCAACAATTGGCCTTCCAGGGAATCATCTTTACCATCCGCCAATCTACGACGATAAATCGGCTGAAATGATTCTGGAATCTCTTCTTCGATGAATGTATCTGTCATCTTTTCTTCTACTGTCGAAAGCATTTGCCGCAATTCTTTATTTGCATATTTGACAGGCGTTTTGATGTCTCCAATGAATCGTTCAGTATAATCATGATTTAATGCTTTTTCATAGAGAATCTGCCAATCGATCGTATTTCCCGCCTGCTCTTCAATATCAGCCAATGTCTGGGCAATCATTGCGACTCGAAAAGAATGCGCCGCGACGCTATGTTCTGTAAACTTAAAGAACCCCGGCGCCCGTTGAATCTTTTCCAAATTCGCCAGTCCCAAAATAAATTCATTCAGTCCCATCCTGAGTCCCCCTTTTTTCAAGTATAACAAATACAGAAAATGCAAACAAATTTAGACTCTACCTTCTTTTGAATGAAAGCACAAAAAAAGAGCAGCTAGGCTGCTCTGATAGGCAATAATTAAGCTTTGTTTACGTTAGTAGCTTGTGGTCCACGTTGTCCGTCTTCGATATCGAAAGTAACAGCTTGACCTTCTTCTAAAGTTTTGAAGCCTTCACCTTGGATAGCTGAAAAGTGAACGAATACGTCGTTTCCGTTTTCTGCAGTGATGAAACCAAAACCTTTGTCTGAGTTAAACCATTTTACTGTACCTGTTTCCATAATAAAAATCCTCCTTGTGTTAAAACACATATTTTGCAATTACTTGTATATGGTGAAAATGTGGGAGATGTTTTAAAATGAAACAAGCTACCATAAATTACCGTAACAAAAACTACACTTCGTATTATAGCACAGTTTTTGCTTCTTGACTATCGCAAACTTAAAAAAAATGAAAACGCAATTATTTCTTAACTTCCCCACAAAGAAGGCACTTTTTTAGAGAAAAAGCCTGTGACATATGTTCTACAACAAAGGGACTAATCCGAAAAATTCTACGATTGCTCCTACAGTTTGTAAGTTCTAGTAGCAACTATACAAGGGATAAGCAATCCTGGTAAATCGTTCAGATTATTCTTCTTGTTGTTTATGTCACAGGCTAATTTATTCAACTGGTGCTTTACGGATATTTAGGAAACTAGTACCGCAAGATCGCAGTTAAACTTTTCTCATCCGGCGCATCTTTTTGCTCCAATATAGAGACTTCTCCACTGTTTTCCAACACATTTTTGGCCAATGTATTCAGCACTTGCCGACGATCATACTCAGTATCCGGGTCTTCTCCGAAGCCATCCACTAAATTTGAAGTGGCGATAAAGAGCTGCGCGATCCGTCCTTCTTTCGCTGCTGGTACAATGTCCACTAATTGATCCATAAATTTGCGGTCAAGCAGTTTGTTGTAAGAAGCTACTTCATTCTGCATCAGATCGTCCATCAATTTTTGCGCACACTCAGCAATTTGTTGTGGGGATAATGAAGCAGGCGATGACGCAATACAAGCATCTTTTTTGAAGTAACTTGTTTTTGCAATCTTCTTAAATAATGTTTGATTTTCAGGGAGTGCAAAAAGATAAAGCGGTAAATTTTCCTCATTTGGAAATTCATTTTTAAAATAATTGTCTACAGCTTGGTAGTAATTGACATGATCAATCTCAACCTCTTCGTCTTTAGCACTGAAGCCGTGATAGGCAACGCCTTCACCAGAACTGTTTGGTCCACCTTGTGCACTATAATTGAAATCTCCACCACCGCTGATTTCTTCGCCAAGAGCAGTCTCAATGTCAATAGGAGCGTCTTCAGGCAATGCCACTTCAGTGACTTGCTTGTTTTCAACACGGTATACTTTCATGGAATCCCGATTCAATGCAAGTAAATAAAAGGCATAATTGAATTGGGCATTTTTGATGATCGCCAACAGATAAGGTGTATCTCCGACATAGTATTGATCATCCACGGGAATACTCAAGCGATGGATCAATGTTTCTTCTGCTGTTAAGATCACTGCCACACTTTTGGTGCTGCTGCGCCAAAATGCCTGATCAGCAAGCAGAGTCTCAATTTTTTCCTGGAATTTGTTCCATGAGTGGTCGGGATATCTCTTCTCAAATCGGCGTTTTGCTTCTTTAGCAAAATTTTTGAATTTGATTTGATCTTTCTCTACATTTTGGTGACCTACGTGAGTATTTAGCATGATCGTGACAAATGGTCCATTGATTCCGTCAGTTGTTAATTGCGACAAAAAAGCTTTCCCAAATTTTACCATTCAACATTACCTCCTACTTGATCGGTTACACCTAAAGTGTACCATGCCTATTTTTATCCATAAAGCAAAACGATTGCATAAATCGGGTTTCTATTCCTCATCTTCCCTTATCCCGCAACAAAAATAACTATGACTTAGGGTTGCAGGAAGATGAATTTACAGGTAAAATGGGATTGTTGTGTTCCCTTAGTTAAATGGATATAACAAGTCCCTCCTAAGGATTAGTTGCTGGTTCGATTCCGGCAGGGAACGTTGAAAGAACCTGTTAAACTCTTGTTGGACAAGAGTTTTTTGCTTATCAGATAAAAAACTCTTAGCTGCAACAGAACACTTGTCTAAGAAGCAAGTTAAAACCAAAGATGATAAAACAGATCTGGTCCATCAGCTGTCCGTATCACTGCTCTCATTTCTTAAAGGATTCCTACCTAAAACGCGAGGGAACCATCAGGTATTTTGCTGGTTGGACGACTCGATAAATCAGAAATAGTCTTCTAATATTGGTTTTCCTATTGGAAGATTAGACTTGATGCAGTTTATTGCTGCATCATTTACCACTAATTGTTCCAAGAAAACCATTGTATCAACTGTTTGGTATCCCATAAATAACTGGACAAAACGCTGCACGGTTGTTTTTACTATTGGTTGTTGCGTCTGCGTTACTTTTTCGACTGAATGCTGACCGTCCTTGATAGAGATTTCATAAATCCCATTGTTCCAAGGCGCATATTTATCTTCTTGGATCTCAATAGCAAAAGCTCCATTTAGCTGATAAGTAAAAGGATATTGCGCCAAAAAGCGATGAACATCGACTACCCGCGCCATCATATCCGGTCTCACCTGATAGTGTGCTATTGGTTTGGCAGCAATTGCCTGGCGAATATCATTGTCATAACCTGGTTGATAAATGATTCGGGCAACAGAATCGGCATGAGATACAATCAATCGATTCAATCCGTGATAAGCCTCAATATTTAAGTATCCCCACTCTTCAATGATGAATTTGCCTTCTTGAATCGTATAAACTAAATAACCGGTATTATTCCCAGCTTCATCGCGGTAAATGGCAAATGTATACGGCTTACGATACGTAAATTTGATCGTTTCCCACCAATCTGCTCGCAGCAATCCGCCTTTTTTATGTCTTGGCATCGCATGATAAATATCGTGGATCACACTTTTAGCCTCTGACCATGGCAGACGCTGAATCGAACCTGTTACTTTGGGACTATCGGCCCATTCATGAGCAGCAACGTCATAGACCATACGTTCAAAGACGTATTCATACCCATAGCGACGATAAAAGGGAAAAGAAAAAGGTGCTAAATAGGAAAGGACAATTCCCTGCTCATAACAATCTTCCAAGATGCGGCGCATGATGCGGTCGATTCTTCCCTGACTTCGATATTCTGGATATGACGCAACAAAACCGATTCCTGCCATCGGATAGCTTGTTCCATGAAAATCAATGGCAAAAGGTGTGGCCATGATTTGACTAGCCAACTTTCCTTGATCATCATACGAACCATAGTTCCATGAATTCTCTGCTAGTAAGCGATAACGCTCCTTATTTTTCTCACTTAATTCCCATTGGAAAGCATAAGCCACTAAATCCAAAACTTCTTGTGGGCCTGCTTCATCCATTCTACGTACATCACTCATCCGATTTCCTCCTATTACCTACCTGGAAAACACAAAAAAGGCGTCACAGGACCCCTTTAATATGATTCTTCCATCATAACCAGCATTTTTTTGAATTGTTTTCGTTTAAAATAACCTAGAATCGTTCCAAGCAGCATATCATTCATTTGTTGCAAAATACCGAATGACTTCATCGTTTCCGTATAAATTACCTTTGTCTGCTTTTCATTTATCGTTTCCAGCTCATAGCGAACGACAAACTCATTTTTGGTTGTCTCTGTCCGAAACTGATAGACTTGATTCTCAATGACTTCTTCAATTTTGATTTTTGCACGGCTGGAAGCTGAAAATTCCTTGACGTACTCATATCCGGCTAACTGTTTGCGGGAAACCGTTTTGCCTGTTGCCTTGCGGATATCAAATATCACTGAGTCGATTATTTTATCGAAAAAGACTGGACTTGGAACGTTCAATGTTTTTTCAATTTTCATTTAGACTGTCCTCCATTTGATTGATCAGCTTTTTTCTTGCCTTTCATAAACAACAAACCGCCGCCTATCAGCAAAGCAATTCCAGTAGTAAAACTGAAAATGTCTAAACGCATATTGCTTGGGTTCATGCTATACAAAATCACAAGCAACCCGATACTGCACAAAAATAAGCCGTTTTTTATCATTTTGATTCATCCCTATCTATTTAATCGTCCCTGACATCAGTTGTATTACGACATCAAACAGCGGTTGCTTGAAAGTATAGCACAGATCCCCATGGTTGGGCCTTAATCAATTCTTTCGCTTTTTTAGCTGCTGCTTCTGCATCGTCAGCTGTGGTAGTAAAAATCAATTTGATCCCTTGTTTTTCTTTAAATGTGTAAGACACACCGTCTTCATTGTATCCTTCTAATAATTCTTTGATTGCATCTTGTTGCATAGCACTTGCGATTGAGATCATTTTTTATTCCTCCTTGAGCAGTTTTCTTGCTGCTGTTTTCTAACTGTATTCTAAATGAATGAAAAGAAGAACTGCTACCTCAACTATGAAGCGATAGCAGTTCCTCTCGATTAAAGGGCTATTCGCCTAATTTTGGATCAATTTTATTTGCTGAGATAACAAATGGTGCCCAGATGAAGAAGGTGACCACCATACATACTAAAGTGACGATTGGCGCACGCCAGTCTGCACCGGTTGCTAAGAATGATAATAACATTGGCGGCACAACCCAAGTTACTTGTTGAGAAACTGGTGAGACTAATCCCCAGTAAGTAGCTAACCAACCAATTGTTGTAGCAACAAGCGGTGCAATAATGAATGGAATGAACATGATCGCATTCAATACGATTGGCAAACCAAACATGACTGGTTCGTTGATATTGAAGATACCAGGTCCAATTGATAATTTGGCAACTGTCAGATAGTCTGCACGTTTAGAGAAAACTAAGATGGCGATCAAAAGAACGATCGTTCCACCTGAACCACCAAACCATGCAAATGCATCGAATGATCCACGAACCCACATATACGCTTTTCCATCTTCAATGGCTGCTAATACCGCGCTTGTTCCAGTTTTTCCATCATATCCTTTTTGGAAAATATCAATATTGATCAACTGTGCTTGTCCCCAGATACCTTCCAAAACTGGTGCCAATACGTTTGGACCATGGATACCAAAGAACCAGAAGATTTGCACAAAAACAGTAACGATCAAGACTGCACCTATTCCTTGAGAAAGACCCAAGAATGGTTCAGCAATATATTTCTGAACAAGGTCGATAATCAATTGTCCATCCGTCAATTGTCCAACAATAAAGTTAATAATAGCAATAACATACAAAGCGATCGTTGCCGGTAAGATTGCGGCAAAAGCTTTCGAAACTGCTGGTGGAACGGAATCCGGCATTTTGATTGTAATATTGGCTAACATTAATTTACAGAAAATGATGACTGAGATTGCTCCCATGATCATTACAGTAAAGTATGCATTCCCATTTAGATGGTTCAAATTCAACCAGCCCCAGCCGCCAGCTGTAATTCCTTCAGCTGTTGCTGACCAACCAGTTGTTGCTGTACCAGCATTGATTTCATCCATCAAATTTGCAGGAACTGTCGTCGCAACAGATGTGCTATATGAAAAAGCGATTCCTTGGATCAGTGTCGCCATTCCGACGATCCCACCGGCAAGGTCATTGACGCGGTATGCTCGGGCTAAGTTATACCCCCAAGAAAAAGCAAAAACCAATCCAGCTACAGCTAGTGTACCATTCCAAACAAACCCATTAATACTAATAATTTCACGTATAACTGGAATTGTACTTGCATCATAACTAGGCCAAAACTGTGGCGGCAGATCGCGAATGATCGCATTGATCATTACAGCGATCGAACCAGCCATTGTCGCGGGCATTGTTCCAATAAACGCATCACGCAACGCTACTAAGTGCTTTTGAGCACCGATCTTCGCTGCTACGGGGAGAATGTATTTCTCCATCCAACTCGTTAATCCATCCATTTTTATGTCCTCCTATAAGTTCTATTCGCCAAAGAAGATTTTTCTAAGAGATAAAATCAACAAATAACTACTTCTATCCGTTCAAAGATTATTCGTTACTCATACGTCGATAAATATCAATGATTTCTTTCGCTAGATCTGTAAATGCGATTGATGTCATTAGATGGTCTTGCGAATGAACCGTCAACAAGGTCACTGTCATATGGTTGCCTTGTGCTTCTTGTGTCAACAAACCAGTTTGTGAGTGGTGTGCTTCTACTAAAGATGCTTCAGCATCCGCAATCTTTTGGTCTGCCAATTCAAAATTTCCTTCTTTGGCTGCCGCAATTGCCTCCATTGCATCACTTTTCGCATTTCCGCCATACATGATCAAACCCATAATGGCTTCCAAATTTTGCTCGTCCATCAAAAAAATCCTCCTCTTACTTCACTACTTCATTAAGCTTTCTGCTTGTGCTAAAACTTTTTCGCCATTCATCATGCCATAATCAGCCATGTTGATGACTTCTAAAGGAATCCCTTTAGGTGCTAATTTTTGTTCAAACTGTGATTTCATAAAACGTACTTGTGGGCCTAACAATAGAACATCCACCGGTTTTGATTCTAAATGTTGGTCTGCTTCTGAAGCGGAAACTGCAAAAATATCTGCGTCCATTCCTTTTGCTTCAGCTGCTTTTTGCATTTTTGTTACCAACAAACTAGTACTCATGCCAGCAGAACATACGAGCATAATCGTTTTTTTCGCCATCATTGTCACTCCTTTCTAAATTATTATTTACACTTTACTATAAAGCAAAAAGCGTGCCAAAATAAAAAAAGTGCAAACCTTGATTTAACAATGGTCTGCACCAATTTAACGCTTACACACTTTTACTTTTTCTCATTACACACTAATATTGTGTGCGGATTCATGATGATTTTTTATTTCATTTTCTAAGAACATCTGTGTGAGATACGCAATCTCATCTTCAGAGATCTTGATTTGATAATTTTTTTCGATTTGCAGCAAGTTCGTTCGCAACACATCGGTCTCGATTCGATACCGCTTTTGGAAGCTTGCTAAATCCTTAAATGCTCGGGAAGGTTCCTTCTTCAAATTGCTCTCCACAAGAAAAGCAAGGTGGATCACTAACCCGGCATCTACAGTCGGTTCTAGTGTCACATGCAGCTGATTCTGAACCTGATGGACGATTCGTTGCAAGCTCTCGATCAAATGGTAGACAGACCCGACATGCGTAAGGGTATTTTCAAGAGAGCGAACAATTTTCTCGATGGGAACTTCATCAGAAACGATTCGCTTCAGCACATTCAACCGTTCGTCATCAAAGACATCATAAGCCGAAAAGAAAGGAATGTTTTGATAATCGATATCTACTGTGCCAGCGATGGCTTTGATCTCATATTCTTCTAGCAACCCATCGATGTGTTTCTTGAAGGTTTCTTTCTCAATAAATTGCATTTGAATAATTTCGACCTTCTCTTGATCGACGACCGGATAGATGCGCTGATACAGCTTGGCAGCGACACCTTCTCCCGTAAAGCACGTAACGATTACTGCCTTTTTATTGCCTTTGGCTTCCCGAACCGTGCGGAATTGCTCTTGAACGATCGTCTCAAAGGAACGCTGGATGTTTTGATAGATATCCTCGAGACTGCGTCCACTCTCTGCCATGCGCAAAGCTTCCAGCACGATCATCGTACTGGACATGGAGATTGCTTTCGTCCGAATGCCCGTTTCTTCATAAATAAGTGTTGCAAAAGAGTTCAATGATCCCATATCAGTGAGAAGCAATAGACCATTGCTTAATTTATCTTTATTCTTAGAAACATAGGCCAGTAACTTTTCATACATGGCGCCCACTTCTGTATCCAATGACATATTCATTGCATAACCGCTAGTGGTTTCCAATAGCTCCTGTGCGGTTTCCAGCATGCTGCTAGCTGTTGCTCTTCCATGCATCAAGACGACGACTTCTACCTTCTCAAGCGGCATGATCTGTTTTTTCACCTGAATAGCTAGAAACATACTAATAAAGCCAATTTCATCGAAGGGAATCTCCACGTGTCGTTCCTCTTCAATAATAGTTGATAGATCCATCGCCACCTGAAACTCTGATTTCAGATTTTTCCGAATCGTATTTAAGTCTGGATGAACGATCATGTGGCCTTCTTTTACGCGTTCTAATGTACTTTGAAGATGAAGTGCAAAGGCAAAACGTGCTTTTTCATTGTATGTACGATCCAATTTTTGCTCAGCGATATCATAAAGGTGATTGGTCAGTTTCCAAATATCTTCTGGAATCAACTCTTTGTGAACGGGATTTTGCGTCAGCTCTTCTACATACATTTCAAAATAGGCATCCACATCCTTGGAAATCAGATTTTCCAGATCGATCGTTGCAACACCTGTCTCGATCAAGCTGCTGACTTTCTCTTCAATCTCATTGTAAACCTGCATATTTCTTTGAGGATCTTGTGACCAAACAACATCTTGATCCCCAGGCTCGAAACTCAAAAAATCGCCTTTGCCTTCTAAAAATCGATCGAGACGTTCCGACATTTCTTTGATTTTCAACAATCCTTTTTGGACTTGCAGTGAACAATCTTCTTTACGAATCAATAAATGCTTTTTGCCGTAGGTCCGATAATGGAGAAATGCTTTGGCACAGACTAATTTCAAATCACGTTTGATTTGACCGATATTGCCTTCTGCTTCATACAGCATAAAGGCCAAAATCGCATCTCGCTCAACGTCGATCCGTTGATTGAGCCGAGTTGCTTCTTGCTTGATAAATAAGGAGATGATTTCATATCGTTCATCCAGTGAACGACTCTCCACATTCGGCAAAGTGATGGCCATTGGAATCCTTCGGTTGAATGTCGTCAAAAATGTTTCTGAAGATTCTGTTGTAGCACCGATGATCTGCACAGAAGCTTCGTACACTTGATTGCTTTCACCTAGAGGACGATAGACTCCCTTGTCGATAAAGGTAAAGAGCATTTCCTGGCCTTCCGGCGGCAAACGATGAATCTCATCCAGAAACAAAATACCGCCATCGGCTTTCGCCATTAGTCCGGGACTATCTTCCGCAGCGCCAGTGTATGCTCCTTTGCGGATCCCAAAGATATGACCAAATAGCAATTGGGGATTTTGCGCATAGTCCGCACAATTAAACGCAACAAATGGGGCATCTTTTTTCAGCATTTTTGATTCCACAGCGAAATGATACATACACTCCGCAAATAATGATTTCCCGGTCCCGGTTTCGCCGAATATAATAGTATGCAGTCCACGGGGCGGATATAGAATGGCCGCTTTCGCCTGTTGGATACTGACTTTCAAAGAAGCTTGAACGCCCACCAGACTTTCAAAACTAACCTCGGAGGACACATCCACATGAACTTCCTCATTCAATGGTTCATAGATTACTGGCCGACCAGCACGCTTGCTGATTTTATTTTCTTTAAATAATTCACTGAGATAACGGCTTGCATTACTGCGATCGATTTGTAAAATCTCCGCAACCTCTAAGGCTGTCAGACCTTGTTTGTGCAGTTCGATCGTCTGAAAGATTTCTTCTTTCCTTGAATTCACGAAAATGCCTCCTCAATATTACACACTAGTAATTAACCACCGTTAATGGTAACACAAAAAGACGCTCAATGGCGTCTTTTGCCTTTATCTTTTTGGTTTTTTTGCTTTTTCTTCGTTTTCTTTGGCATAGTGTGTAATTTTTCAGAAGTTTTTCTGTAATTTTTCTGCACACTCTGCTCTTTTTTAGGTTCACTTTTAACTTCCGGACGCTCTGTGTGAAGCGCACCTCCATGCAAGAAAACTTCTTGCAGCGTTAGATCCAGCTGTGCGGCAATTTTCTTTAGATCCTTTAATGTATGGTCTTGAACGATCGTGATCACTGTGCCCTCATTTCCCATCCGTCCCACACGACCTGCTCGGTGAAGATAAGATTCTTTCTCTTGTGGAACCTCGGTGTTGACCACATACCCCAGCTGATCGACATCCAATCCTCTGGCAGCAACATCTGTCGTTAGTAATTCACAAATCTTTCCCTGACGGAACCCATCAAGCGAAGCACGGCGGGTCAGTTTGTTCTGGTCTGAAGCAAGGGAGGCGACTGGCAAACCATGAAAGAGCAGTTTTTCTTCAGCATTACCTAATGCACTTAATTCATTGAAAAAAATCAATCCCTGAAAATCTGGTAAGTAAGCCAACCGGCGCAAAGCATCCACTAGTTTACGACTCGGGTAATTCAAATAATAATGATGGATCACCCCTTTGCTCTGGTCTTCCTCTGTCACATCAATGACCTGTGGTGTTTCAAAAGCCAGTTCTTGAATTTCTTTTAGAACCTCATTGGCAGTTGCAGAGAAGAAACTGCGAGTCGCCTGTTTTGGAATAAGCGTCAAGATTTTGCTAGCGAGCCCAAAGGCCCCTTCTTTCAGTAATTGATCCACTTCATCCAAGACTACCCCGTGAATCTGTTGCGTTTTGACTTTTTTTAATTTGATCAATTCCAATACTCGTCCTGGTGTCCCCACCAAAACTTCTGGTTTGGCCTTCAACTTTTCAATTTGTCGCTTAGTATTTGCGCCGCCAATCAGTGGTAAAACCTGCAAATCTAAAAGCTGGGCCCAATCTCGTGCGACCTGTGTGACCTGCATGGCCAGTTCTTGGGAAGAGGTCAAAATCAGGAGCTGATTGCCTTCACCAACTTTTACAGTTTCCAATAAAGGTAGTAAATAGGCCAATGTTTTCCCTGAACCTGTCGGCGAAACGCCTACTACTGATTGTCCTGATTTCAAGAGGGGGTAAACCCGTTCTTGAATCAGTGATGGCGCAGAAAAGCCGCTGCTTTGCCATTTTTCTTGCCAAACTTCTGCTAAATAAGTTGCTGTCATACATTCCATTCCTTACTCTTTGTCTGCGTCAAAGGAGATTTCTGCGTGTTTTCTCATGAGATAGATCGCTTCATTGACATCACGAGCTAATTCGATCCATTCTTCATAGCGCGCACCCAATTGGGGATCTGCTTTATTTTCGATGACTTCTGCAAAATCTGCAGCTTCTTCGACCATCGGATTTGCCTGTGCGGTCACCGGTAATACCGTTTCATTATTTGTACGGTCATAAAATACCGCTTGTTCAATGGCATTGACTGCATTTAGTTCCAGTGTTCCATTTTCAAAATATATTTCGGATTTCAAGTCAGAGTTGCCGATTTTTCCAGTTTGAATGGTTACGTCAAAAGTTTCATAACGTAAAATGATCGTACCGATCCCATCGACTCCTGTCACGATTTTCCGGGCAAAATAATAAACATTTTGTGGTCTGCCAAACCAAGCTAGTGCTGCATAAACGGGATAAACACCCAGATCTACCAATGCGCCGCCAGAAAAATGGGGAGAAAAAATATTTGGCTCCTCTCCTGCTAACACTGCATCATACCGTGAAGAGTATTTCATATAGGTAAAGTTTGCACCAATGATATTGCCATGTTCAGTTAAGACAGACGCAATGGTGTCAAAACTTTTCTCATGAATGTTGCGCGCTGCTTCAAAAAATAAAACTTGATTTTCATTGGCCAATTCAATGATCTCAGCCATTTCTGATGGTGTCGAAAAGGCAGGTTTTTCGACGATCACATTTTTTCCTGACAAAATTCCTTGTTTTGCTTGTTCAAAATGCAAACTGTTGGGAGATGCAATATATACCGTATCTAATTCTTCTAGTTGAAAGAAAGCCGTTAAATCATCTACACAAGTCACTTCTCCGTATTTCTCTGCAAAAGACTGAGCAGTCGCCAGTTTTCTAGAATAGACAGCCGTTAGATGGTAGCGTCCCGTTTCATGTGCAGCTTGTACAAATTGATCCGTGATCCAATTTGTACCGATTATCCCTAAATGAATCATTCATATTCCCTCTTTTCTTATAAGTTTGGGTCTTCAAAAGCAGCCGTAAGATCAAAAGGTACTGCTTTATTAATGGAAATGCTGGTTTCATCCACAAGACAATTATACGCGAAAACTTGGATTCCGTCTGCAATTGCTTGTCCGATTTTTTTTGCTAGCTCTGGTTGCATGGCACGATGGATCGTCGCGACATCAATGTCTTCAAATTGGACGACAAACAATACCGCGGCATAGTACCCTTCTTTCTTGGCATCTATCAGTTCACTTACATGTTTCAATCCGCGACTGGTGGGCGCATCTGGAAAAGCACCCACTCGTTTGTTTTCCAAAGTCATCCCTTTGATTTCTATAAAGCCCTTTTCTCCGACATCTGTTTCAAAATAAAAATCAAACTTTGAACGGTGATACGTCACTTCTCTCTTTAGTAAAGTTAGATTGCCTGTGATCTGCGGTAAAAGAATCGTTCCGTCCAATAAGGATTCATAGGCCAAACGGTTTGGGACTTGACTGTCGATATTAATCCATTGGTCGCCCTTTTTTACTGCGATCAAATCATAATTAGTTTTTCTCTTTGGACTATTCCAGTATTGCAAAGTGACTAACGCACCAGCAACAAGTACCTCTTTTCCTCGACCAGTATTTTTGACGTGAACGATTACTTCCTCCCCTGACATCAATCGACAGCGGGCAATAAAGCGATTTTCCCGAATAATAAATATCGCTAAGTGACTATTTGGATATTCCATCTTTTTCCCTCTCCATTAATACCTCGGCCTTAAAACAGCCGGACTTCCTTAAATAAACGCTAAATCAGTTGATCTAGTAATTGATGATGTTCTGATTCTCAGTGAAAGACTCTCTTTCAATTAAAGTAGGAGAAAGCAGAAAACTTTCTATCTGATTTTACCATAAGCTATGGAACAATGCTTTGGGTCAGCATCATTGCTGCAGCTATCCGCTGCCGCTGCAATTTTCTGGTATTTTCTGAGGGCTGTAAGATTTTGATAAATGGATTATACGGTCAATTAAAAACTTTTAAAGTTCCGACCAAAGTAGGAGGATTTCTTTGTTCCCCATGGTATACTAGTTCCATCATAGGTAGGAATGGATGTGAAAATGTGAAAAAACGTTCACTGTTGATTGGTCTGTCACTTTTGACCGGTGTTGCCAGTTCGCTCATATTAAGAAAAGAAAAGCAAAAAACTGAGCCCCGCCAACAATTCGTGGGGAAATGGCAGTTCACTTCAAAAATGAAAGACACTGTATCCATTGAGATCACAGAGGAGCATTCACTGACAATTGATGGGAAACATTCACCTACTGTGATCGTTGAGCTGACCCCATCAAGATTGGTTTTACTAGATTCATTGGGTTACCATTTGATCATTGAACAAAAGGACCAGCGCTTCACCCTTTATGATGAAGCAGAAGATTGGCAATATCCTTTGACAAAAATCGAATGATTTCTTCAAAGTTTCTTCATTATTTATTCTTGATTTCCTCTGAAAATGCTCAGACTTTCTACCAGCATTTTTAGACAGTTCATGCTATGATAGTAATAAGAAGTGGTTGAACAAGGTGTTCCGTTGAGTGATAGATGATCGTTCATAGATTAAGGTGTAGGTTCGATTCCTACCTTCCACATTAATTAAAAACAGAAAGAAGGGATTTCTATGTTAGCGACGTTTGTTTCACTTTTTTCAATCTTTGGTTTAGCCGCATTACTTGGAGGAACGCTGTTTCTTGCCCGCCAATTGATGCAGCAAGAAACAAGAGCAGTGAAAGTACCTGTAAAAGTGCAAAGTGAGGATCCCCGAAATCATATTCGCCGATAGTTTTATTAGATAAAAAAACTGCTTTTCTTTGTTCGTTAAAGAAAAGCTTTTTTTATGTCTAAAAACAACTGTTGTTTCAAGACAAAGCGATCACTGGTGTGATTCGGCAAGAAGAAAAAAGCTGGTTCTTACGAATTTTTGAACTTTCTGTTAGAGTATTGCAACTCAGGAAACTCTTTGTTAAACTTTTGATTTAGATACAGAAACGAAGGAGTTTACCTATGCAGAAATTATCCAAAATCTGGTATTCATTGATTGCGGGTCTAGCAACCCTCTTTTTTATTGCCGGAATACCAATGATCTCCCACGCTGAGGAGACTACATTTACCGCTGAAGAAATCAAAAACTTTTCTATCGATGCAAAAGCTGCTTTTTCAGTGGATTTCGATACAGGCAAAATTTTATATGACCAAGAGGGAGAAACCCCGATGGGCATCGCCTCAGTGACAAAAATCATTAGTCTGTATCTAGTAGCAGAACAAGTCAAGCAAGGCAAATTGACTTGGGAAGACCCTGTTGAAATCTCACAATATGCAGCCGACCTCAGTGTCACACCTGACTTGTCCAATGTTCCTTTGCATCGTGATGTTCAATACACCGTTAAAGACCTTTATGAAGCGAGCTACATTCAATCAGCTAATGCTGCGGTCGTTGCCCTAGCAGAGAAAATTGCCGGGTCGGAGCCAGCCTTTGTCGATCAAATGAAAGACAAACTCACTGAATGGGGAATCACAGATGCTAAGATTGTCAATGCTTCCGGACTGAATAACACCTATCTGGGAGAAAACCTTTACCCTGGTTCCACTTCCACTGATGAAAATGAATTATCTGCAAAAGATGTCGCTATCGTAGCGAGACATTTGCTCCAAGACTTCCCAGAAGTATTAGAAGTCACCAGCACGGTTACCAAAACATTTGGTGAAGGTTCCTACTCACCAGTTGAGATGGTCAACTGGAACTGGATGCTACCTGGTTTCATCAACGCCAAAGATGGTGTTGACGGTTTGAAAACCGGAACCACTGATTTAGCAGGTGCTTGCTTTGTTGGAACGGCTGTGCGAGATGGCCAGCGTATTATCACCGTAGTGTTAAACGTCAACGGTCATGCTGAGAATCCTAGTGTACGTTTCACCGAAACAGGCAAACTGATGGATTACTCATTTGATGCGTGGGAGCAAGTTCCTATTCTATCTGCTGGTGATCAGTTAGCAGATACAAAAACGGTCGCTGTTAAAAACGGCAAAGAACTTACTGTTCCCATAGCGGTAAAAAATGATCTTTCTGTTTGGGTACGTAAAGATATGGATCCAAAAGACTTCACTACAACAATCGATTATAACAAAACAATGAACGAAGAAACTGTCTCTGCACCAGTTGCCAAAGGAACGGATTTAGGAAAAGTAACAGCAACGATTCCTGCAGATACATTAGGTTATATGGATGGTAGTAAAGAAGTCCCTACTACTGAGCTGATCACTACTAAAGCCGTTGAAAAAGCAAATATTTTTGTTATCGGCTGGCGATCAGTTGCCAATTTCTTTACAAATCTCTTTTAATCAAAAATAAACTTCCAGTGTTTGGCGTTGCCGGTAAGACCGGTAATCACTAAAACACTGGAAGTTTTTTGTTAAGAGAGTAACTCTTCTTTGGTTACAACAGGCGCAATCGGTTCAATAGGAAAATACAGTTCTACTTCCCCTTCTTGAAAATTAGGCAGGTAGTGTTCCTGAATAGCTGCTGCCAGTTGAACATTATTTTCTGGAAGAACTTCTCTCAGCATCTTCTCTGTCATCATGTTTAGATTGGATTCATTTGTTTTTACGACCATGTATTCCATCTCTGGCATTTGCCAACGGACCCAATCTACTGGTGGAAAATTATCCGTAGTGACTTGGACACCCGCAAGGTAACGTCCTGTCTCTTGCCATGGTTCCAGCCAGTTCTCTCCGTCACTCATCAATCCCCAGAACTGCAGATTTTCCGCTTCTTGATCGGCTAGCAAAAACTCGATTTCTTCAAAATCTTTCGTTGCAAGATCCCATAGTGCCGGTACCCATGAAGGGCCTTCTTCAGCAAGACCTTTCCCTTCTTTTCCGACAACATAAAACGCTGGGAGTGTTACTCGGATCACTTCACCTAATTCCATGCTTGTGCCTCCTTCTTTCTTCTCTATCCATTGTAGCGAATTCAAGAAAATTCAGCAACTTTGACCACATCTGCAAGCTTTTTCTTCGAAAATTAGGTATACTGTTCTTAGATTTAAAGGAGTGAAAAGAATGGATTTTACACAAATTGGGCTTTTCAGTATCGCTTATATCTTAGGAGCGATTTTTGTTTTTTGGTACCGCAAGAAAAAAGATGACCCAGATATCTTTTTCTTCGAGTGTTGTTGGACGATTGCCGCTTTATTGGCCTATTTGTCCATTTCGGAATTACGTACTGGCAGTTTTTTTATCTTAGCCCCGCTTAGTTTGGCCGGATTATTTTTATATTCCTATTTTAAAAACAAGCATCGTTTAGTGAATGGTTTGCTTTTTAATGTCTTCATCTTGACCTTTGGGATTTATTTGCTCGTTAATCTTTATCGGACAGAAGATATTTTAGTCGGCGGGATTTTAGCTGTTGCATTAGTTGGCTTTCTATTCGTTTTTCTTTTTGGTTTGTATGGATTGATTATTTTCCTCTATTGGAATTCAATCGTCGTTTTACGCCGAGAATCCCACTCATTGGCCAACCTGTTGACATTGGTTTTAGCTATCGTTTTAACGATCTTGTTGGTATCGGATTCCTTTTTACATGCCTTACCAAGTTGGGTCAGTGTTTTATTTACAATTTTTCCGGCATCGCTGCTTTATTTTTTTGTGGTTTTTCTTAACTTTTTGTCGATCTCGGTTATTTATCAATTCAATCATCCCCGCTATGACCAGGACTTCATTATAGTTTTAGGGGCAGGTCTCCTTAATGGCGAGAAAGTTTCTCCATTATTAGCCCAACGGATCGATAAAGCCATCGCATTTTATCATCTTCAATTTCGTGCGAAGAAAACAGCCCCTCGTCTTTTGATGTCCGGTGGTCAAGGCAGCGACGAAAAAATTCCTGAAGCAGTGGCCATGAAAGAATATGCCGTTTCTCAAGGAATCCCTGAAAGTGAAATCTTAGTGGAAGCCAATTCGACAACGACTTACGAAAATATGAAATTCTCCAAAGAAATCATGGATTCGTTACGTCCAGAAGGATATCACGCAATCTTTGCTTCCAATAACTATCATATTTTCCGGGCAGGGATGTACGCCGACCAAGCGCATGTCAAAGCAGATGGGATTGGCTCACACACAGCCTTCTATTACTTGCCGAATGCTTTTTTACGAGAATATATCGCCATTTTGTTCATGCACAAAAAAAGACATGCGTTAGCTATAGGCGGAATTGCAATCATCATCTTTTTGATGACTATTCTCGAATTTTTCTTTGGAAACTAGCGTAAGTATGCCCTTTGAATGGAATCATGAGCACCACGATCCAATTGTTTCACCACCATACAAAAAAAGCGCCTGGAATCTGATAAATCACTACAGATTCTAGGCGCTTGCCTGTTTTATTAGAGATGTGTTGGTCGTTGTTTATGCCAAAACCGTTGTTGCCATTTTGCTTTCATGGCTTGAGTCATTGGTTCTGATGCTTCCTTCACCGCACAATATTTATCCACCATGGTTACGATATAACTTTCTTTATATCGGGGTGGTGCAATGGTTGCTCCCCACATATGTTTCAAAATAATGTCCCGCTCGAGATCACTTAATTCAGTAATTTTCTCTGCGTTTTTAACGGCAATTCGCGGATGCATATAGGCATGTGTTCCTTCATCGAATTTGGTTGTACGCCAATCATAATAGAAAAGGTCATGCAATAATCCAGCCCGAGCTGTTGCACGAGCATTGCCGCCCCATTTTTTTGCCAATTTATAACTGTAATAAGAAACGCTGATCGAATGTTCTAAACGTGTGGAACTCATATGTTGAACATAATTGGCTAATTTTTTTACAGCTTCTGTCTCTAACAAATCTGCTACATAAGACATATACTCGCTATCTTCTTGCCATTTTTCTGTCATAGATTTATGCCTGCCACCTTTTTGATACTGCTTATTTCTTACAAATAGAAGTATAGCATCTGCTCAGACAGAATTCTAGGAGAATCCAAAGAGTTGCTTTGAGTTTAACAGTTCCTTAAAAAAGTCTAACTGACAAAAAAGTACATCAAAATACCGGCAGCAATAGCTACATTCAGTGATTCTGCTTGCCCATAGATAGGAATATAGACATTTTGATCGGTCAACCTTAAAATATCTGGATGGACGCCTTGTCCTTCGTTCCCTAAGATAAACGCAGCTGTTCCTTTCTTAGATAACTCCGTATAAGAAACCGCCTCTTTATTCAATTCAGTCCCGTAAATAGCAGTCCCTTGGGCTTTTAATTTTTGGATGAATGCTGGCACATCCCCTTCAAGGATCGGTAAATGAAAGTTGCTGCCTTGCATACTACGCAAGACTTTTGTGCTGTAACGATCAGCTGTGCCTGTTCCTAAAAAGACCCCAGCAAAACCCGCAGCATCGGCTGTACGAATCATAGTCCCAACATTCCCTGGATCCTGGACATTATCTAAAATCAGCCAATTTCCATGAATCGTTTCTTGAACGGTCTCTTTTTCGATCACTGCAAAGATCCCTTGGGGTGTCGGTAAATCTGATAGAAAAGCAGCTACTTCATCGGAGATACGAAATACTTTGTCTTGATAGTCTTTTAACTGATTGCCGGTTTCTTGGATTCCTTTATCAGTAACAAATAGATAATTGATCGGTGCCGATGCTGCAATGGCTTCTTGTACCAAATGCCAACCGTCGATTATATACGTATTGGTTTGATTGCGGTATTTTTTTTGTGCGAGTTTTTTGACCTCTTTGATCAATATATTTTTTTTTGAAAGAATTTCCTTCATCCTGTTCACCTCGCCTCATTATAGCATGAGTCAAAGGATGAAACTTGTTCTTTCGTTAGAAAAACGCTATCATATACTATAGAGGTTGACTGAAACGAGGGATGATTTGATGAAAAAAATACGCATTCAAGTTCAAGGCAGAGTCCAAGGAGTCGGTTTTCGTTACACGACAAAATTGTTAGCGGACCGGATGGGGATCCAAGGATCCGTCAAAAATGAATCTGATGGTTCAGTAACGATCGAAGCTATCGGCGAAGAGAAACAGGTAGACGCTTTTGTTGAAGCGGTCAAAGATTCACCGTCTCCTTCTGGTAAAGTGACAAGTACAAAGATCCAAGAAGATCCTTCTATCAAGGAAAGAACAAGTTTTGATGTTGAATATGGTTACTAAATCTACGACGAAAGATTGATTTTTCAATGAATTTCCTTTTGTACATTGAAATAGTCGGTCTTTTTTAGTATAGTTATTTTTGTCTAAATTTATAGTGAAGAGGAAGAAAAGAATGTCAAAAATGAATAAATGGCTGCTCTCGTCTGGATTGTTAGGACTTTTACTGACTTTATCCGGATGCGTCAGCACAAACTCTGATGGAACACCGAATGAAAACGGCATGATCTATCGTTTCTTAGTGAAACCATTAGGTAATTTGATCACCATGCTGGTAGAAAACTTCGATTGGTCTTATGGTTGGGCAATTATCGCTGTGACAATCGTTGTACGCCTCATTATCTTACCGCTTGGGATCCATCAATCGAAGAAAACGATGATCCAAAGTGAAAAAATGCAGTTCTTGAAACCGCAGGTAGATATCGCACAAGCCAACTTGAAAAAAGCGACCACTCGTGAAGAACAAATGCAAGCACAAGCAGACATGCAAAAAATTTATTCTGAAAATAATGTCAGCATGTTTGGCGGAATCGGTTGCTTGCCGCTGCTGATTCAGATGCCAATATTTTCAGCTTTGTATTTTACTGCTCGTTACACACAAGGGATTCAAAATTCGGAATTCTTTGGGATTTCCTTAGGACAACCAAGTTTCCTATTTGTAGCCATTGCTGGTATTTCGTATCTCATACAAGGATATATTTCAACCATTGGAATCCCAGAAGAACAGAAAAAAACGATGAAAACAATGTTGATCGTTTCGCCATTGATGATTGTCTTCATGTCATTAAGTGCACCTGCTGGTGTAACGTTATACTGGGTTGTCGGCGGGGTCTTCAGCTGCCTGCAAACCTTTATTACAAATGTCATCATGAAACCTAAGATTCGTGCGCAAGTTGAAGCAGAAATGAAAGCCAATCCGCCTAAAACGGTCGTGACGCCTCGGAAAGATGTCACTCCTACGCAGCAGACGCAGCCTACAACGCCAAAAAACTTGAATCATAAAAATGCAAAAGGCCGTAATGCCGGCAAACAACAACGAAAATAAATTTAGAACTATGACCGACTCTTCTCGGTCATAGTTTTTTTGATTGCTTTTTTGGGGTATTCTTTTCTGATTGAATTGATTATGGAATCAAGATTCGCTATAGTGAAAGAGAGGTGAGTTCATGTTCCAAGCATATAGCAATATTTTTGTGATTTTTAGTTTGATGTTTATTGGCTACTGGTTGTCTTTTAAGCAATGGTTCTCAAATCGTACAGCAGATACCTTTTCAAAACTTGTTTTGAATCTCTCACTGCCGGCAAGTATGTTTTTGAATATCATCAAGAATTTTACCCGCGATGAATTCCTTTCATTGTTTTCTGGAATGATTATTCCATTATTATCCATTGTCATTACTTATGGGATCAGTAAACTTTGGCAGCGTTTCTTTCAAGTAGCTCCCACTCATCATGGATCCTTCTCCACCATGTTTACTTTTTCCAATACAATTTTTATTGGATTACCGATCAACCTGGCTATTTTTGGCGAAAAGGCTGTTCCTTATGTCTTGCTTTATTATATTGTCAACACTAGTTTGTTTTGGACGGTTGGGATCTATGAAATCGCTCGAGACAGCCCTAGTTTCGAAGAAGCAAAAGTCTCCTTTCACCCTTTAGTTGTGTTGAAAAAAATCTTCTCTCCTGCATTGATTGGGTTTATTATTGGATTGATCTGGATGCTCTTCGATTTTCCTTTACCGAAATTTATTGCAGGCCTAGGAGGCTATCTTTCTGAGTTGACCACGCCTCTATCCATGTTCATCATTGGGATCATCGTTTACTATAGTGGTATCAAGAATTTACGTATGACCAAGGATCTTGCCGGTGTCCTCGCAGGTCGTTTTCTCCTCTCTCCATTGATCGTGTGGCTGATTGGTCAATGGATACAGGTTCCTTCATTGATGTTGCAAGTCTTTATCATCCAAGCATCGATGCCTGTTCAAAATTCTGTGCCGATCCTGGTTAGAAATTACCATGGAGATGAAGAGTTTGCTGCTTCTTCATTAGGCTACTCCGTTTTGATTTATATGATTTACATTCCATTATTGTTGATGGTTTTATTATGACATGCAGCAAAAGTGTCGATGTATAAAACAAAAAAACGATTCGAGGACCTATCATTTCTGAGAAAGATAGTGCCTGCGAATCGTTTTTATAGTTGATAATAAATTTCTTCCTTATAGCATATCAAACAACGACAATTGATTTTCATCCGGTAAATCTTTCAAGACACCATTGTCTGTCATATATTCGATTAATGTTTTGGAAACTTTTCCTCGGTTGGCCAGATCTTCTTTGGACAAGAACGGACCATCTTTCCGGGCCTCACAGATTTGTTTGGCTACGTTTAGACCTAAACTTGGTACAGCTCGAAATGGTGCGATCAGCTTGTTGCCATCGATCACAAAATTCTCAGCATCCGATTTATATAAATCGATCATGCCAAATTCATAGCCTCTTTCCAACATTTCATTGGCCAATTCCAAAACAGTCAGCAAGTTTTTTTCTTTTGTCGATGCATCCATGCCTTTGTCATTGATTTCTTGCATCCGCTCTTTTACCGCTTCTTTGCCTTTTGACATGGCGATCAAATCAAAGTCGTCCGCACGAACAGAGAAATAGGCACAGTAATACAGAATTGGGAAATATACTTTGAAGTAAGCGACCCGCAATGCCATCAATACATAGGCTGCCGCATGGGCTTTGGGGAACATATACTTGATCTTAGAACAAGAATCGATATACCATTCAGGGACATTATTTTCCCGCATCGCTTGCAGATACGTATCTCGCAAATCATCCGGGATCTTGTTCCATTGTCCTTTACGAACCGTCTCCATGATTTTGAAAGCCATACCGTCATCTAATCCTGCATGAATCAGATAGACCATGATGTCATCCCGACAACCAATGACTTCTGCCAAGTTGGCATCACCGCGCCGAATCAGTTCCTCGGCATTTCCTAGCCAAACATCCGTTCCGTGGGAAAGTCCTGAAATCTGCAACAACTCTGCGAAGGTGGACGGATGGGTCTGTTCCAACATCCCCCGTACGAAACGGGTCCCAAATTCAGGAATCCCTAAGGTACCAGTTTTAGAATAAATTTGCTCTTCTGTTACACCTAAAACATCCGTTCCGCCAAAAATACGCATAACTTCTGGATCATCGGTAGGGATCGTTTTTGGATCAATTCCAGATAAGTCCTGTAACATCCGAATCACTGTCGGATCATCATGTCCTAAAATATCCAGTTTCAAAATATTGTCATGGATCGAGTGGAAATCAAAGTGTGTCGTCTTCCATTCAGAATTCATATCATCGGCTGGGTATTGAATCGGTGTGAAATCATAGACATCCATATAATCGGGGATTACAATGATCCCCCCTGGATGCTGTCCGGTGGTGCGCTTCACTCCGGTAGCCCCTTTGGCCAATCGGTCCACTTCTGCTGCACGATAATGAAGATTGTGATCCCGCTCAAACCCTTTTACAAAACCGAATGCGGTTTTGTCTGCTACCGTACCGATCGTTCCTGCACGGTAAACATAATCTTCTCCGAAAAGAACCTTTGTATAATTGTGCGCTTCGGGCTGGTATTCCCCAGAGAAGTTCAAATCGATATCGGGGACTTTATCTCCATGGAAACCTAAGAAGGTTTCAAACGGAATGTCATGACCGTCCTTGTTTAGTCGGGTGCCGCATTTCGGACATTTTTTTTCTGGCATATCATAGCCAGAACCATAAGACCCGTCCTCATAAAACTCCGAGTACTGACAGTCTGGGCAATAATAATGAGGAGCTAATGGATTCACTTCAGTGATCCCCGTCATCGTTGCGACAAAACTGGAACCGACAGATCCCCGCGAGCCCACCAAGTAGCCATCTTCATTGCTCTTGTGTACCAGTTTTTGGGAGATCAGGTAAATCACGGAGAAGCCATTTCCGATAATGGAATCTAATTCTTTTTTCAATCGCTTTTCAACGATCTCAGGCAAAGGATCCCCATATAATTCTTTGGCACGATTGTAACTTAGATCTGTGATTTCTTGCTCGGAACCTGGGATTTTTGGCGTATACAAATCATCCTTGACTGGAATGACCTTTTCACACATATCCGCAATTTTGTTGGGGTTTGTCACGACGATTTCTTTGGCTGTATCTGGGCCTAAAAATTGAAAAGCGGTCAGCATCTCATCTGTCGTCCGAAAGTGAACAGCTGGGAGACTATGGCGATTCAGAGGATTGGCTCCCCCCATTGAATTGATCAAAATCTTACGATAGATCGCATCTTCTTCATTCAAATAATGAACATTCCCTGTAGCTACCACCACTTTGCCTAATTCGTTCCCGATCTCGATCAGGTTGCGAATAATGTCTTCTAGGTCTGATTCATTCTTAACAAGTTCGGTCTCAATCAAATGAGCGTAAACTTCTTTGGGCATGACTTCAATATAATCGTAGAACTCTGCTAATTTACGGGCAGCATCCACCCCTTTTTGCATCATGGCGACAAAGACTTCTCCCTTGTCACAGGCGGTTCCTACAAGTAATCCTTCCCGCAGCTTCACCAATTCCGAGCGAGGAATTCTTGGGACTTTGTCATGGAAATATTTCACGTTCGACATCGAGATCAATTTAAATAAATTTTTTAATCCGGCTTGCGTCTTCGCCAAGATCGTCGCATGGAATGGTCGCGCCGCTTTGAAGGAGTTCTCTCCTCCCACATGGCGGTTCAAGTCTTCATGCAGCAGCATGCCATGCTTTTCCATCGCTTCTTTGACAAAGATCCAAGCTAAATGGCCCGTGGCTTCCGCATCATAGATCGCTCGGTGATGCTGTTCTAAGCTGACGCCGAATTTTTTAGATAAGACGCCTAGACCAAAACGTTTGAACTCAGGATATAAGTAACGTGCCAGTTCTAATGTATCAATAACTGGATTTTCGGCTTCTGGAATCCCATATTTTCGATAACTCGTATTTAAAAAGCCCATATCGAAAGAAGCATTGTGGGCAACCAAGATTGCTCCTTCAGAAAACTCTCTAAAGAGTCGCAATACTTCTTCTTCTGATTTAGAACCGCGAACCATTTCATCCGTGATCCCTGTAAGCTCTACGGTGGTGCGAGACAATGGGTGTCCTGGATCAATGAATTCATCAAATGAGCCTTCCACATTGCCTTTATGCATGCGGACAGCCGCTAATTCGATAATTGTATCATAAACGGCAGATAGCCCCGTCGTTTCCACGTCAAACACAATATACGTGGCATCCGTCAAAGGAACTGGTTTAGGGTTATAAGCCACTGCAACGCCATCATCAACGATATTGGCTTCAACCCCATATAAAATCTTAACACCAGCTTTTTCACCCGCATGATGGGCATCTGGGAAAGCTTGCGCGCCACCATGGTCCGTAATAGCGATCGCCTTATGTCCCCATTTTCCAGCTTGTGCAACTAAATCACTGATATTATTCGTGGCATCCATCGTACTCATATTTGAATGAAGATGGAGTTCCACCCGTTTTTCTCCTTCAGGTGCATAGTCTTTCCGAATCTCGTGTTTTACCTCAATCAAGTCTTGAGCATTCATAACAAGATCTCGCATAAAGGTATCTTCCTGCACGCTTCCGCGAACTTTTACCCAGCTGCCTTTGGCGATTGCCTCAAAGATTTGTTCATCTTTTTCATTATTGGAGAACTTTTTGACACTGAAAGATGACGTATAATCCGTGATTTTCAGAATCAAGATCTTCCGCTTTGAACGTAATTCCCGAACTTCTTTATCAAAGACATATCCTTGGATCGTCACACGGCGTTCTTCCTCAATGATATTAATCATTGGGGTAACGGGTTCATCGGCTGGAATATTCCTTCCCAATGCAATCGGACCGTCAAATTCAACAGCTTTCACTTCTTTTTTCCGCTGTTCATGGGCGATCAAGTTCTCAGCAGCCTGTAATTGGAAAGCAGCAGTCTGTTCTTCTTTACGAGCTTCCAATTCTTTTAAAGCTTCTTCTGCTTGTTCGGCATCCATTTCAGGAATGATACGAAATTTTTGAAAACCAAATGTTTGATAGTTTTCTTCAATGATTGGTAAATATTGTTGCTGCAAAATCGCGATTACCGCTTCATTGGTAACAGGCAGGATCACTTTTTTCTCATTCACTACCGGTAGCTGATTCTTAATGACTTGCTGTACTAGTGGACGATCACAGTTTTGATTTGCGAGTGCTAATGGCCAGTACTCTTGGATCAGTTGTTGATCGAAGGCATTATCCTTGGCTTCAATGATCATTCGCACCGCAGCGATTTCCTTAAAGGCCAGTTCCAAATGTTGTTTGAACGATTGATACACCATAACGGGTAGCAATGTATCAAACTGCAAGTAAAATGTCCAAGCTTTTGACTGGCGATGGACCACGACTTGTTTGATTTGAGCGGTCTGTATCAAAGGATGTTGGCGTAAATTAGGACCAGCATTGATTTGCTCTAATAAAATCTCAAAGGTCTCTCTTTCTTTTGACAATTGACCATCCTCCTTTTTCTCAGTATTAATTAGTATACCTCTTTTTCTTTTGTCTTTCATTAAAAAATCGAGAAAGGGCTCCCCCTTCCTCGATTTTTGTCACGGATCATTCAGATGCAGTCAACAAGATCGTTAATGTCGTAGCCACTTCCTCTTTACGAACTTCAACGGTTGCATTTGTGTGTTTGATTTTTATTTCGACAATCCCTTCTGTCGCCTTGTTGCCAATGGTCAATCGAATCGGACAGCCTATCAAATCCGCATCCGCAAATTTGACACCAGCACGTTCGTTGCGATCATCTACTAAAACTTCATAACCGACAGCAAGCATCGCTTGCTCTACTTCCTCGCACAAAGCAGTTTGATACGAGTCTTCCATTGTGGTTTGAATAATATGGATATCATAGGGTGCAATCTCTTTCGGCCAATCGATTCCCTCTTCATTGCCGTGCTGTTCAACGATTGTTGATAGAAGACGAGATACACCGATGCCATAACACCCCATCATGACTGGCGTCTCCTGACCGTTCTCATCGACAACTGTCGCACCAAGTCTTTCACTGTATTTGGTTCCTAGCTTGAAAATGTGGCCAACTTCGATTCCTCGTGTGAAAGTTAGGACCCCTTTGCCATCTGGAGAAGGATCACCTTCTTGCACCAATCGAAAATCAGCAAATGCCAATGGGGAAAAATCTCGTCCTACATTTGCGTTTTGATAGTAATGGCCCGGTTGATTTCCAAAGACGATCACATTTGCTAAATCTTGTACATGCTGATCAGCATATAAGCGGACATTTTCCGGCAGCGCAATGGGACTGATTGCTTCAGTTTGCAGATGACAACGTAATTCTTCTGGTGTAGCTATTTTCAATTGATCGGCTTCTAGAAAATTTTTGACTTTTGCTTCGTTCAATTGATGATCGCCACGTAGAAGAATCATGACCGGTTCTCCATCAGCAAACAAAAGAAAGGACTGAACGATCTTAGTCAAGTCACTCTCACAAGCTGCAGCTACTTCTTCCAGAGAATAAGATGGATCAACCTGCAACTCTGCGCGCTCAAGAAAGGTTTCGTGAGATTTCTTTGATACATACAAACTTGTGGCCATTTTCCAATTCGCCACGTAGTCGCTTTCCGTTGAGTAGCAAATTAGTTCTTCACCAATCTGCGACAGTGCCATGAATTCTTTGGAATCATGCCCTCCCATCAGACCGTTATCACCAATCACTGCGCGATACTCCAGACCACAACGCTGCAAAATCGCGTGATAGGCTGCTTCATACCGACGATAAGTCGTATCTAAACTTGACTCATCGGCATGAAATGAGTAGCCGTCTTGCATGATGAATTCGCGACTGCGAATCAAACCGAAGCGCGGACGTTGTTCGTCTCGGTATTTTGACTGAATCTGATACAAACTGATCGGCAGACGTTTGTAGGAAGAGATCTCACTTTTGATCAATTCCGTAAAAGGCTCTTCATGGGTTGGCCCCAAGACATACTCCCGCTCGTTTCGATCCGTTAACTGATACAGTGAGCGCCCATAAAGCCCGTCTCGCCCAGTACTTTGCCATAGTTCCAAGGGCAATAAAACTGGCATCGTCATTTCTACTGCATCAATTTTGGCTAATTCTTCCCGCATCAATTTTTTAATTTTCTCCAACACCCGCTGGGCTAAAGGCAAATACATGTAGATGCCTGCTGCCACTTGCCGAATATAACCGGCTCTAACTAAAAGTTGATGACTCAATGTTTCCGCATCACTTGGTATTTCCCGCAATGTCGGAATAAACAGTTTCGACTGCTTCATTTTTTTCTCCTTTGCTGCAAACACTTTGCTATACCATACACCCTGCTTGGCCCATATCAGCTGCTTCCTCTAATCAAAAGAAAAAGCGCTGAATATCATTCCAAGTCACTAACACCATCAGCAACATCAAAAAACCAAACCCAATTAACGTGATGATTCCTTCTTTTTCTTGACTGATCGGTTTACCTCGGACACCTTCAAGAATGTTCAAAACGAGTTTGCCGCCATCCAATCCTGGAATAGGCAACAAATTGAAGATTCCTAAGTTGATGGAGATCGCCGCCATCATCATGACGACAGAAGCTACCCCTTGTGAGGCTGCTTGTGAGGACAATTGGAAAATGGCCACCGGACCGCCTAATTTGTCCAGATCTGGTTGTACGATCAAATTACCGACAGCTCGGAAAATCAGTAAAGCATTGTTGAAGGTCAATTTCAAGCCACCTAATAGCTTGTCACCAAGACTTGTTTTCAAGCCAGGACTGATTCCCATAAATCCTACTTTTTCTCCTTCAGCATATTTCCCTTCTGGCGTTGCTTCAATCGTTAATGTATCACTTCCCCGCTTCACTTCAAGGGGGATCTTCGTGTCAGGATAATTTTGGATCTCACTGCTCAATTCCTGCCAGTTGGATACTGTCTTGCCATTGACTGCTAAGATCTCATCGCCATCTTTCAAGCCTGCCTCAGCGGCTGGTGAACCATTTTGGATACCAGAGATGCTGGTCGTATTCACATCTTGTACACCACCCTGTGCAAACACTAACCCTGTGAATAAAACAAAAGCTAAGATGAAGTTATTCATCGGTCCAGCAAAATTGGTCAACATTCGCTGCCAAAGTTTCGCTGACTGAAATTGAACATCTTTCGGTGCAATCCTTACTTCCACACCGTCTTCATGAATAACGGTTGCATCATGATCGACCGCATAAGCGACTTTTTCTTGTTCATTTCCATTGATGTACCCTGCAATCGTCAACTTTTCTTCGAGATCAAAGTCTACCACTTCCATCGGAATCGCATGAGGCAACTGCACCTTTTTGCTAGTATTGATCTTGATGACTTTTCCATCCTTGTCTTGCACAAGTGAGATCGGCATACCTGGTGTCAGCTCTGTCTCATCTTCGCCCCAGCCTGCCATTTGAACATAGCCACCTAATGGTAACATTCGAATCGTGTAAGTCGTTCCATCTTTTCCTTGATGGGCAAAAAGCTTTGGACCCATTCCAATGGCAAATTCCCGAACTAAAATCCCTGCACGTTTGGCAAAGAAGTAGTGTCCAAATTCGTGGATTACGACCACAACAGAAAATATGATAATAAACACAAGAATCGTTTTCATTCTGTTTCCTCGCTTTCACTGTTCCCTCTTGCTAAAGGGGAAACCTTTCTTTATTTTATCACACCCACACCTAATGAGGAACTTCCGGCGTTATTGTAACAAGAATTTAAAGAACCAAGCTCTAACACGCATAAAAAGACTGTGGCTCTTTCTCTCAACACATTCCTTAACAGGAAGAGTGTTCTTTTTTCCTTATCCTCGCATTCTTCACAGGGGTCCGTCAAAAAAGCTTCGACCGCCAAGTAGTCGAGAACTAAAAAACCTCTAAATGTCTGGTCCCGTGAAAACAGGCTTCATTTAGAGGTTGAAATAAGGTTAAAATGAGGTTAAAAATTGTCTTCTTTCTGCGGAGCTGATCAAACAAATTAATGACCTAGCACTTATCTAGTCAAGCAAGTGATTATTGCTCGTTTATCTAGACTAACTAAATGATTGCTTTAGAAAACACCTAATAAGTACATGATTGGAAAAACAAACAGCATACTATCAAAACGATCAAGAATCCCGCCGTGGCCAGGCAAAATATTGCCTGAATCTTTTACTCCGTAGTGTCGCTTGATAGCTGATTCGACAAGGTCACCAAACTGACCAGCAATCGAAAAAATAATCGTCAATACGATCATGATCAGACTTCCATGGCCAAAGTAATCGTTGCCTGGGAATGCCAACAAATAAAGAGCTGCCACAACGACTGCCGAAACAATTCCGCCCAATGCCCCTTCAACGGTCTTGTTCGGTGAGATCTCCGGCCATAGCTTATGTGCGCCGAATCGGCGGCCAACCATATAAGCACCAATATCTGTCGCCCAAACAATAAACAAGCCAAAAATCAGCACAACTAATCCGTTTGGTACTAATCTAGCCGTCAAGAAACGTTCAAAGCCGACACCCACATACAGACTGACTAAAACGGGGAAACCTGCTTCATCAATGGTGTACATATTTTTGGAAACGACAGCGATCCCTAGCAACAACAAGACAATCAGATAAAACAAAGCACTTTTATCTGTATTTGCTGGTAAGAAAGCAAACCAAGGATCTTTAGGTAAGACTAAGATCACAGCCCCAAGAATCGATAACACCCCTTCAAAACTGAGAACCGCTAGTCCTTTCATCCGAAATAATTCAAACACACCAATTCCGGCAAGTAAAGCTGCCGTCAACTCGATGGCTATTCCACCGACATAAATAACTGGTAAAAAAAATGCTAATGCCACCACTGCGGTGATCACACGTTGTTTCACTTTTTGTCCTCCTTCTTGTTCAACCCGCCAAAGCGCCGATTTCGCTGTTGAAAACTGCCGATGGCAGCTTCTAACAATTGGGCATCAAAGTCAGGCCATAATGCTTTAGTGAAAAAGAGCTCGCTATAAGCAATTTGCCAAAGAAGAAAATTACTGATCCGTTCTTCACCACTCGTTCGAATCACCAATTCAGGATCGCGAAGTGCAGCAGGCAAGAAACCAGTCATGAGATGCTGGTCCATCATTTCTTCGGTGATTTCCACCGTCTCCTGTGTGTGGTCTAGTTCTTCATACAGCTTTTGGATCGCCTGCAGCATTTCAGCACGACTGCCATAGTTCAAAGCGAAATTCAGGACCATTCCTGTATTCTCCTTGGTCTGTTCGATGGCACGATTGACAGCATCTTGAGTGTGAGCAGGCAAATATTCAGTAAAGCCCATCACATGGACCTTCACATTTTCTTTGATCAGCTCTGGTACAAACGTGTCAAAAAAATCAACTGGCAATTGCATCAAGTAATCGACTTCTTCATTTGGTCGTTTCCAATTTTCCGTTGAGAATGCGTACAATGTCAAGACTTTGACTCCAAGCCGCGAGGCATGGGTCGTGATCGTCTTCACTGTCTCCATCCCTTCTTTGTGCCCTGCCACCCGCGGTAAACGCCGATTCTGAGCCCAGCGGCCATTTCCGTCCATAATGATCGCGATATGCTGAGGCACAGGTAATGCCGGATCAAGTTCGTATTCAGTTTCTTCCTTAACATATTTGTCTTTTTGTGGAAAAAAACGCAACATATGATTCGCTCCTCTTCCATTTCGTAAAATTCATCTTTTTCATTATAACAATAATCATATTTCTTGCCTATGAAAAGTAAAAAAAGAAATCTATATTAAAGAAAAACAAAAACATTTTCTCTTTGTTAGGAATAAAAAAAGGGCGCTTGTGCGCCCCTGCTTCTTATACTTCTAATAATTCTTGTTCTTTTTCAGCTGCGATCTGATCGATTTCTTTAATACTGTTGTCTGTCAATGTTTGAACTTCTTTTTCTGATTCTCTTAAATCATCGACCGTGATATCGCCAGATTTTTCTTGCTTCTTGTAAGCATCCATCGCATCACGACGGATATTACGGACAGCAATTTTCGCATTCTCCGCTTCTTTTTTCACATCTTTTGCCAATTCTTTCCGGCGCTCTTCCGTCAATTGCGGAATGACTAAACGGATTACTGTACCATCATTAGCAGGTGTGATACCGATGTCGCTTTGCATGATCGCTTTTTCGACTTCTTGGATCATTGTTTTGTCGAAAGGCGTAATCATCAAAATACGCGCTTCAGGAATCGTGATTGATGCCATTTGATTTAGTGGTGTTGGAACACCATAGTAGGTTACCATCACACGGTCTAAAATACTTGCGTTCGCACGGCCAGCACGAATTTGTCCTAACTCGCGCTGCAAGTTTTCTGCTGCTTTTTTCATTTTATCTTTTGCTTCTGTTAAAATTTTGTCAGCCATTCTATTTCCCCCTTACTGTCGTTCCAATATGTTCTCCTAAGATTGCACGGCGAATATTTCCTTGTTCATTTAAATTAAAGACAACTAACGGAATATCATTATCCATGCTTAATGAGCTTGCAGTGGAATCCATGACTTGCAATCCTTTCGAAATCACTTCTAGATGCGTAAGCTCTTCAAACTTCACTGCACTTTGATCGATTTTTGGATCTGCTGAGTAGACACCATCGACGTTATTTTTTGCCATCAAGATCACATCTGCATTGATTTCAGCTGCTCTTAAGGCAGCCGTAGTATCTGTTGAGAAATAAGGATTCCCTGTGCCGCCAGCAAAGATCACTACACGCCCTTTTTCTAGATGACGTTCTGCCCGACGGCGAATATAAGGTTCTGCGATTTGGCGCATTTCGATCGATGTTTGGACGCGAGTCGGTACGCCAGCGTTCTCAAGAGTGTCTTGCAACGCCAATGCATTCATGACCGTTGCCAACATTCCCATATAGTCTGCTTGCGCTCGTTCCATGCCCATTTGTGCACCAATCTGACCACGCCAAATGTTACCACCGCCTACTACGATCGCCATTTCAACACCAAGTTCATGGACTTCTTTGATCTCTTTGACGATTTCTTGGATCGTTGGCGGTTTGATACCAAATCCTTCATCCCCTGCCAATGCTTCGCCGCTCAATTTTAACACAACACGTTGATATTTTGGTTTACCCATGATGATTCCTCCGTACATTCTCCAATACTATTGTAGCATATTGGCGCCATTCTGTTTGAATTTGTGCAATTTTTTTGAAAATCGGTTTTTGCTTAAAAAAAGGGAGCGCACTTCCATGCGTTCCCATCTGTTCGAGGAACAGAATTATTTTTTGACTTGGCTCATAACTTCTTCTACAAAGTTATCTTCGCGTTTTTCGATACCTTCGCCGACTTCAAAACGAACAAATGATTTCACTGTTGCGCCTTTTGAAGCAACAAATTTTTCAACAGTCATGTCAGGATCTTTAACGAATGGTTGGTCAACCAAAGCGATTTCTGCTTTGAATTTTTTCAAACGGCCTTCAACCATTTTTTCAACGATGTTGGCTGGTTTGCCTTCGTTCAATGCTTGTTCAGTCAAAACTTGTTTTTCGTGATCCAATTCTTCTTGTGAGATTTGAGATTCATTCACATAGCGAGGATTGATTGCAGCAACGTGCATAGCGACATCTTTTGCAACTGATTCGTCTGTTGTTCCTTCAAGAACAGTCAAGACAGCGATACGTCCGCCCATGTGCAAGTAGCCACCGAAAGCAGAGTTGTCATCTTTTTCAACAACTTCAAAACGACGGAAGCTGATTTTTTCACCGATAACTTGAGTTGCTTCGATCAATGCTGCTTCCATTTTACCTTTTGATGTTTCCAACTGCAAAGCAGCTTCCATGTCAGCAGGTTTGTTTGCAGCGATTACTTCTGCGATTTCTTTAACTAAATCTTGGAACATTTCGTTTTTAGAAACGAAGTCTGTTTCAGAGTTTACTTCAACGATTGCAGCAGCATTCCCGTTGATAGCAACAGATGCCAATCCTTCAGCAGCAATCCGATCATTTTTCTTTGCAGCTTTAGCCATTCCTTTTTCACGTAATAGATCAACGGCTTTTTCGATATCTCCTTCGACTTCAACTAAGGCACGTTTTGCATCCATCATACCTACACCAGTCATGTCGCGCAATTCTTTTACTAATTTAGCTGTTACTTCTGCCATTTTTTGTTTTCCTCCTAAATGTCATTTAACAAGCCTGAACTTGCCTTTTAAAAAAGCTGTTTCAAAGGAGAGTGAGGCTTGGCGCCTAGCCTTTGAAACAGCTCCATCATTTCTTATTCAGCTGATACATTGTCGCCTTCGACAACATCAACGATTTCTTCGATTGAAGTAGCATTTTCTGTTGATTCAGCAGAAAAATCTTCTTCAACTACTTGGTCTTCGCCTTGGTTGCCTTCGATAAATGCATCTGCCATTTTAGCAGTGATCAATTTAACGGCACGAATCGCATCGTCGTTTGATGGGATAACTACGTCGATCTCATCTGGATCACAGTTTGTATCAACCATCGCTACGATTGGGATATTTAATTTACGTGCTTCTTGGATCGCAATGCGTTCTTTGCGTGGGTCAACAACGTACATTACATCTGGAATTCTTGGCATATCAGCGATACCGCCTAAGAATTTTTCAAGACGTTCGCGTTCTTTGTTCAAACCAACGACTTCTTTTTTAGGAAGGACATCAAATGTGCCATCTTCTTCCATTTTGTTGATTTGTTTCAAGCGAGCAACACGTTTTTGGATAGTTTCCCAGTTCGTCAATGTTCCACCTAACCAACGATGGTTTACGTAGTATTGACCTGAACGGATTGCTTCTTCTTTGATTGCTTCTTGAGCTTGTTTTTTTGTTCCTACGAACAAAGCAACTCCGCCTTCTTCAGCAACGTTTTTCATGTAGTCGTATGCTGCATCTACTAACTTAACAGTTTTTTGTAAGTCGATGATGTAGATACCGTTTCTTTCTGTGAAGATATATTTCTTCATTTTTGGGTTCCAGCGACGTGTTTGGTGTCCAAAGTGTACGCCGGCTTCTAGCAATTGTTTCATTGAGATTACTGCCATGATGTGTTTCCTCCAATTTGGTTTTTGATTTCCTCTCTTGCTCTTTAGCTCTTCGAAGAACTGATTATCAGCACCGCTTCGCAGATGGAACAAGATGTGGATTTGCGGAGTCAAAAAACTCACGCCTTAAACAGTATACAGTAGCTACTAAAGAATTGCAACTGCTTTTCCTCATAAACCTAGCTGTTTACTTTTACATTTTTTTCTTACAAACAACGGGTGTTCAGTCTGACTAAAGCCTAGGTTTTTAATCCTTTTTCTGCTATGATAATGCTGAAGAATTCAATTAAAGGAGTCTATTTATGCGTAAATCCGACCGGCATTTATTGATCAAACAGATTATTGCAGAACATAGTGTGGGAACTCAAGAAGAACTGTTGCAGTTGCTCGAAGCACAAGGAGTAACCGCTACGCAGGCAACGATCTCCCGCGATATCCGTGATCTAAAAATTGTCAAACAGCCTGATGAGACTGGACAAACAAAATTTGTTCTCTTTCAAGGAATGAATACTCAAGAAAATGAAAAAGCGGAAGAACAACGGCTGATTCACATGCTGGAAGATGTCGTCACCAAAGTGGATCGTGTTCAATTTATGACGCTAATCAATACGATCCCTGACAATGCACCTTTATTGGCAGCGGCTTTAGATGAAGTTTCGATGCCTGAGAAAGTTTGTTCTCTCGCCGGCTTTGATACAGTAGCCGTTATTTCCCGTACAAATGAAGATGCCATCAAGCTGACTGAATATATCAAGTCCCATGCTATTCTCTAAAGAATCGAAAAAAAGATACCAGTGGCAAGCATATAGGCTGCCGTTGGTATCTTTTTTTTTATTTACATTTTATCAGGTGCATGTAATCCTAACAGACGCAAATCTTCTTTTAACAAGACTGTTACAGCGTAAACCAATGCCAATCGAGCATCTTTTTGCGCATCTTCTGCTAAAATCTTGACATTTGCATAGTATTTATTGAAGGCTTGCGCTAATTTGATCGCATGTTTAGCAATCACTGATGGCTCATATTTATCTGCAGCCTGTAAGATAGTTTCTGGGTAGCGTTGGATCAACTTGATCACTTCCCAGCTCTCTGCATCATTCAAAGCAAGAGCTTGCGCATTGGCAGGATCAAATTGTGCTTTTTCTAAAATGCTCATCGCCCGTGCATGAGAATATTGGACATAAGGTCCGGTTTCTCCTTCAAAACGAACGACTTCTTCCAATGTGAAATCGAAGTTGTTCAGGCGATCATTTTTTAAATCATGAAAGACGACCGCACCGACACCCACTTGTTTTGCCACTTCATCTTTGTTCGCTAAGCCTGGATTTTTTTCTGTGATTTGTTCTTTCGCAGATTCGATGGCTTCATTCAATACTTCTTCTAATAAAACGATTTTTCCTTTACGAGTAGACAGCTTCTTACCATCTTTGGTGATCAAACCAAATGGGATGTGGTGCATATCATCTGACCAATCGAAGCCCATTTCTTTAAGAACTGCTTTCAATTGCTTAAAATGATAGCTTTGTTCGTTACCGACAACATACAGAGACTTAGCAAAGTTATAAGTCCGTTTGCGGTACAATGCTGCCGCCATATCCCGAGTGATATATAATGTTGCGCCGTCAGATTTGCGGATCAACGCTGGATTGAGATCATAGGCAGTCAAATCAACGATTTCTGCGCCTTGATCTTCTTGTAATAAATGTTTTTCTTCCAAAAGTTCAACGACTTCCGTCATTTTATCATTGTAGAAGGCTTCCCCATTCAATGAATCAAAACTTACTTCCAGCATGTCATATATTTTGTTGAACTCTTGCAATGACTCATCGCGGAACCATTGCCATAATTCGGTTGCTTCTTGATCACCGTCTTCTAGCTTCTTGAACCATGCCCGAGCTTCATCTTCCAACGCTTTATCATTTTCTGCTTGTTCATGGAATTCAACATATAAACGCAAGAGTTCATTGATTGGTTCTTTTTTAACTGCTTCTTCAGAACCCCATTTTTTATAGGCGACGATCAATTTCCCAAATTGAGTTCCCCAGTCTCCTAAATGATTGATCCGAATTGGCTGATAACCGATTTTTTCAAGAATAAAGCCAATCGAATTACCGATCACCGTCGAACGCAAATGGCCCATGGAGATTGGTTTCGCAATGTTTGGTGAAGACATATCAATCGGAACCGCCTGCTGATTGCCAATTGATTGATCTCCATAATGATTTTTTTCCTTCAAGACGGTTTGTAAGACGTGTTCGCTGATCACTTCTTTATTCATAAAAAAGTTCAAGTATGGACCCACGACTTCGATTTTTTCAAAAGAAGCTGGATCAATTTTTTCCGCCAGCTCGCTAGCGATCTGTTGCGGTGCTTTGCGATAGACTTTGGCTAAAGCAAAGGCAGGAAAAGCAACGTCTCCGTGTTCAGCAGTTTTAGGATTTTCTAACAATTGACTGACTTGTTCTAAAGTCAAATCTTCTTTGACAGCGGCATAAATAGCTTGTGCAACGATTTGTTTATTATTCATTTTCTTTCCCTCCATTTGTTTCGATACGAAAGCAATGCCCAGCGAATGTACATGCGGAACAACTAAAAAAAGTCTCTAGTGCATCACATGCACTAGAGACGAGATTTCCCGCGGTACCACTCTATTTGTCCTTTAAGGAATGATTCTTAAAAGACCTACTTATTTCTGATAACGGCAGAATTCCGTTTGCTAGGCAAAATCTCACAAGTGCGCTTCACTTTCTTGATTGTTCGGCTCACACCTTCCCGAACTCGCTGAAAAACAAAAGCTACTCTTCTTGCTCATCGATTATCTACTATTTTGTTCCCAGAAAGTATAACAAAAAATAATCGGTTTGGCTAGCCGGTTTTTCGCCTTTGCATGGATTTCGCTAGTTAAACCTTTGGAATAAATAGATCTCCAAGGGTGACAGCCATAATGGCTTTGATAGAGTGAAGGCGATTTTCTGCTTGATCGAACTGGCGCGCTTGCTTGCTGTGAAAAACGTCATTCGTCACTTCCATCTCCTTCAAGCCAAAATCAGCAGCGATTTTGGCCCCATATTTGGTTTGTGTATCATGAAAAGCTGGTAAACAATGGAGGAAAATGGCTTGTTCATTATTGGTTTTTTTCATTAATTCGGCATTTACTTGGTAAGGCATCAGCAAGTCGATTCGTTCTTTAAATTTTGCTTCTTCTCCCATTGAAACCCATACATCGGTATAAACAACGTCTGCTCCTGCTACAGCTGCCACATCATCTGTAATCAAAATTTCGGCTTGTGATGCTTGGGCAAATTGCTCTGCCAGCTCGATGACTTGCTGTTCCGGCTGTAATTCTTTTGGTGCGATGATTCGAATAGCAACACCGAGAATCCTGCTAGTCACAAGTAAGGATTGCGCAACGTTATTTCTTCCATCGCCGCAGTAAGCGATCGTCAGACCTTCAAGACTGCCAAAATTTTCTTGAATCGTCATAAAGTCTGCGATCATCTGTGTCGGGTGCCACATGTCAGACAATCCATTCCAGACAGGTACACCAGAATATTTCGCCAAGTCTTCAACGATTCTTTGGCTAAATCCTCGATATTCGATCCCATCAAACATCCGACCAAATACTTTTGCAGAGTCCTCAACAGATTCTTTTGATCCCATCTGGATATCGTTTGCTCCTAAAAATTCCGGATGCGCTCCTAGATCAACGGCAGCAACGGTAAAGGCAGCTCGTGTCCGAGTAGAATTTTTTTCAAACAAAAGAGCGACATTTTTTCCTTCCAAATAACGATGCGGGATATTCTTTTGCTTTAATTCTTTTACATGTAATGAAAAATCGATCAGATACTGCAATTCATCTCTGGTAAAATCTTTTTCTGCTAAAAAACTGCGACCTTTAAAAACGGATTTCATTTCTTTTGCACCCTTTCTTGCCTATGTTTTTTAGCCAGTATACATCTTTTATAATTTTTATTCAATATATACAAGTTTTACGTATTTTTAATCAATTTTATCCAAATAATTAAACAAAAGACCGTGGGCTGCCATTCGGATTCGTATCCCGATGACGCCACGGTCTTCTCTGTAATGTTGAGCAGCAAATGCTTGATTATTTCATTTCATGACCAAAACTTAGGCTTGGCACAGCATTCAAAGATAGTGGGGCAAACTGTTTTTTTTCTAACAAAATATGCCCAAAGGCCCCGATCATTGCCGCATTATCGCCACATAAACGCAAAGGTGGAATAATCAAGTCAATCTCAGGCAGGTCACTCATTGCTTCATCTAGTGCCTGACGCAGGCCTTGGTTTGCAGCAACGCCACCTGCAACAATCAATTGGTTAACAGGATAAGTCTTGCAGGCGCGAATCGTCTTAGTGACCAAAACTTCTACGACACTTGCTTGAAAACTAGCAGCAAGGTTGGCTTCGTCCAATGTTTCTCCTCGTTGCTGCGCATTATGGACAAAATTAATAAAGGCACTCTTTAATCCGCTAAAACTAAAATCAAAATTGTCTTCATGAATCATTGCTCTGGGAAAATGGTACGTGTCCTCACCTAAATGCGCCAAACGATCGATTTCTTTTCCGCTAGGATAAGAAAGTCCTAAGACTCGTCCTACCTTGTCATATGCTTCTCCTGCAGCATCGTCACGTGTCTCGCCAATAATCTCAAAGGAACCATCTTCTGTCATATAAACTAACTCCGTATGTCCACCGCTCACTAGCAAGGCAAGCAATGGAAAGGTCAGAGGTTTGACAAAACGGGCCGCATAGATATGCCCCGCCATATGATTGACTGGCAACAAGGGTAATCCATGCGCCCAGGCAAACGCTTTGGCTGCCGAAAGACCGATCAGCAACGCCCCCACTAAGCCTGGACCGTACGTGACCGCTACAGCGGATAAGTCTTCTGGTGTCACTTCTGCTTGTTTCAGTGCCTCTTCTAAACAAAGAGTAATCTGCTCCACATGATGTCGACTAGCTACTTCTGGGACAACGCCACCAAAACGTTGATGACTTTTAATTTGAGAAGCCACGATATTGCTTAAAATCGTGTCCCCGTTCTTTATGACAGCGACACTTGTTTCGTCGCAGCTGCTTTCAATGGCTAAAATCAATTCATTCATTTGATTGATGCTGGCCTCACTTTCTTTTCCATGATCAATGCATCCTCTTGAGGATGACTATAATAATTTTTGCGCCGCCCAATGATTTCAAAACCCATTCGCAGGTATAAGGCTTGTGCTGGAAAATTACGGACCCGCACTTCTAGAAAAATCCTTTCGACGCCAGCAGATTGACAAGACTGAATAACAGCTTGCAGCAAGAGTTTCCCCAATCCCTGTCCTTTTTTTTCCGGTAAGACTGCGAGATTAAAGATTTCAGCTTCATCTAAAACCCGACGGTAACTAACAAATGCCTCCATTGGCTGGAGTACTAAATAGTGACTGTCAACAGCAGCCAAATCCTGCTTGAATTGTTCACAAGTCCAGGGAGAGCCATCTTGGTAACTCGCTTCTGCCAATTGCCATAACAGCTCTTCACTTTTTGCAGGCAATTCTTCTTTATTCAACAGTTTATTCATTTAAAAATTTCACCATATCCAATGCATCTTCATTTCCTTCTGTATAGTAGGCAGTTTTGATCGCTCGCGAGACAAAGCCCAGCTGTCGATAAAGCCGCTGAGCGTCACGATTACTTAAACGCACTTCTAACGAAATTCGGTCACATTTGTTTTTTCGCGCATACTGTTCGATTTCAGTCAACAAAAAAGAGCCGACACCTCGGCCTTGATATTCAGGTATAACAGCAATATTGGTAATATGAGCATCTTCTCCCAACAAACGAACGCCCGCAAAACCGATCATGCGCTCATTTTGTAAGATACACAAGTACAAATGCTTAAATCGCGAATAAATCTCTGAAAGAAACGCGCTCTTGGTCCAAGGCAGCTCGCCGGCATACACCAATCGTTCCACTTGCAGTAACTCTTTGATATCTTCGCCGACGATTTCACGAATCACATACGTTTCATCCTGAATCGTTTTCGTCTGTTCTGGGTATTGAACTTTACGAAAAAGGGTCAGCTTTCCTTTGAAAGATTTAAATTTTTTCAACATACGTATCCGCTCCTGGAGTATGAGATGCCAACCACTTTTCTTCCGCTTCAACAAGTTTCAAATACTCTGGCACAAAATCATGGATCGACGAAACGGGTTCCTCTGTTTCACTTAATTCTGCCAACACGACGCCATTCGGATAATTCCACAAAGAAACGTGATTGATCTGTGCAGACGGCATGGCTTCAGTGATTTGCGGGGCAAATTTTGCAGCATCAGCGCCAACAAAAAGTACCTCTGTGTGCAACTCAGCTAGTGCATGCAACAATGTCGGTAATGCCACATGCTGGTCAGGGATCACTGACTGCAGCTCCCCTTCCTGCCAACGATAGCCACCAGCATAGACATTGTTGCGACGTGCGTCAAATAATGGCACGATCACTTTCAAAACCCCAACACAATTCGCAGCTATGTTCTTCAAACTCGACACGCCCACCAATGGGATATGTAATGTATCGGCTAATGTTTTAGCGGTCGTGACACCGATCCGCAATCCTGTATAAGATCCCGGACCTTGGGCAACTGCGATTCGCTCTAACTGCTGCGGCAATACCCCCACAGATTGCATCAATAAATCGATTGCCGGCATCAATGCACTGCTGTGATTTTTGATAGCCATCGTCTGACTTTGTCCTAGGATCTCCTGACCATCCATGACTGCAATGGCCAATGTTTGATTTGATGTATCGATCGCTAATGTTTTCATTGCTTTTTCTCCCCAATCAAAAAACTCACTCATATTTTACCATATTCTGATAAAATGCCAAACTTTGCTTATTTGCTTTCATAGGTGCATGGTTACTGGTGAACTAAAAAAATGGCCAAAGAATCTATGGCAGCCGCGACAGTTTCTGACTGCGACGGAAAACTGTTCCATTACTGGAGACTTTTTCCCATAGATTCTCAGGACATTTCTATTTGTTGCAGATGAACTTCCCCATCATTGATTCGTAGATTGACGTTTAATCAACTCCGTTGCGATGGTGACCTTTCGCGGAACAGGAGCTGGATTCTTGATGATCTCAAGTAGTGTGGTTACAGCCAACTCTCCCATCCACTCCGTATGAACTTTGATTGTCGAAAGGGTTGGAAAAACATACTTGGCAACACTGACATCGTTAAAGCCGATCAAGGAGATATCTTCTGGCACACGAATCTTTTCTTCCTGCAGTGCCCGCAGTGCTCCGATGGCTAAAGCATCGCTGGAAGCAAATAACGCAGTAGGCAGTGGCAAGGCGTCTTGCAAGAACTGTTTCATTGCCTGATATCCATCTTCGACAGTAAACGCTGCTGCAATGTGATACCCTTCGTCATAAAGACGCAAGCGTGTCAGTCGTTCCTTGAATAGCGTCAGCCGCGGATCTTCAATTTCTTGTCGACTTCCTTTTGTAAATTCAATACCAGATAAGATACCGATTTTTTGATGTCCTTTAGCAACAAAATGATCAATGACCAAATCCACTGCTTGCTGAAAATCGACTACCAATGAATCCACTCCAGCCGACAGCCCGTCAAAATCAACGAGTAGCAGATGAGGCTGCGTCTTTTTTAATTGTGCGATCTGCTGGGCATCAAATTTTCCTAAAGCAATCGTTCCATCTACTTGGGTCTCACTGATAGAAGCAAACGATTCTTTTAACAAGCGAATCCCCAATTCTTCCGTCTTGTTCTCAATCCCAAGCCGAATAGCTAAATAGTAAAGATCGGCCAGTTCTTCTTCGGTATCAAACCACTGAATCAAACGAATCCGACCGTTTTCGACTTGGCTTTTCTTTTTATGCTTTGTATAGTTCAGTGCTTCGGCGGTTTTGAATATTTTTTCTTTGGTTTCTGAACTGACGGCTAACTCACTGTCATAATTGAGGACACGAGAAACAGTCGCTGGTGAAACGCCTGCCTGTTCAGCAATATCTTTAATTGTAGCCATTCCCGCGCCTCCATTCTTTCAAAGTCATCTCAATAACTTCAAAGTTTATTGATAAAACGCATGAATGCAGCCTGACCGGATGCATCTCGCTTGAAAACTCCTGCGTATTCCAAAACTTTTGCAAAAATCCCACCAACTTCTTGATAAACAATCTCTGTTACATTCTCCTCAGTGATGGTGTAGGTTTCCTTCATCTCTTGTGCCCACGGAATATGATAAGCAGCAATTTGATTTGGCTGATCAAGAAGATAGGCCCTCACTTCTTCTAACTCCGTTGCTAAACGTGGAGGCAAGACCGCTAATCCCATCACCTCGATTAACCCAATGTTTTCTTTTTTGATATGCTGAACATCTTTATGAGGATGAAAAATACCATCAGGATGTTCGTCAGAAACATTGTTATCCCGAAGAACAAGATCCATTTCAAAGTATTCGCCCTGTTTTCGAGCAATTGGTGTGATGGTGTGGTGCGGTGTGCCATCTTCTGAATAAGCATTGATCGAAACGGAAGGATCTGAGTACTCTTTCCATTGTGCCAAAATATAATCAGAAGCAGCAGCCACTTTTTGCTTGTCTCGACCTTGAATCCGAATAACCGAAAGCGGCCATTTAACGATTCCCACCGTTAGCTCGTCAAAACCAGTTAGTTTGAATGTTTTCTCAATGGGTGCTTTTGCCATCGCAAATGTATGCCGTCCACCTTGATAATGATCGTGGGACAAGATCGATCCACCTACGATTGGCAAATCAGCATTTGAACCGACAAAATAGTGAGGCAGAACCTCAATGATTTGCAATAGACGATCAAAGGTTTTGCGCGTGATCTTCATCGGACGATGCTCTAAAGACAAAAAGATGGAATGCTCATTGTAATAAGCATACGGAGAGTACTGAAGCCCCCACGCTTCGCCGTCCAGATTCATCCGAATAATGCGATGATTTGTTCGAGCCGGGTAATTCAGCCGCCCTTTATAACCTTCATTTTCCAAACAAAGGAGACATTTAGGATAATCGATCGCTGCTGCTGCTCGCTGCGCAGCGATTTCTTTCGGATCTTTTTCGGGTTTGGATAGATTGATCGTGATCTCTAATTCTCCATACTCGGTCATTACCGGAAAAACAATATTTTTCTTGATGGCTCGAGTCTTGATGTAATCATTTTGCTGACACAAATGGTAAAAATAATCCGTTGCCTCTTGTGGGTCTTTTGCATAGTGCTGGGCAAAGAAAGCATTGACCACAGAAGGCGGTGGCGTCAAGAAATCCATCAATTGCGCTTCAAGGATTTCGGTATCAGCAAGTGCCTCGCCGATCACCTGATTTTTTTTTGCTTGAGTGACCAATTGATCCATCAATACCACGGCTGATTCTTCGACCGGTCGTACAGTAGCTGATTCAAAGTCTTCTTCACCAATCATACCAAGGATCCTATTTTGTAAATAAATACGATCCATTTCCATCCAACCACCAGCCTGGATCGCTAATGTCACGAAATCACAGATTGTTTGACTGAGCGTCATTTTGTTGCCTCCTAGTCTTGATAACCTTCTGGATGGCTAACGTGCCAATTCCAAGCTGTTTCAATTATTTGTTTCACATCGGTGTAACTAGGTTCCCAACCTAACACCGCTTTTGCTTTATCACTAGAAGCGACCAATGTTCCCGGATCTCCGGCACGTCGCGGTGCTACTTTCGCTGGAATATCTTTTTGCGTAACAGTACGCGCGGCATCCAACATTTCTTTGACTGAGTAGCCATTGTTGCTGCCAAGATTGAAAACATTGCTAGGATTGCCTTTTTTCAAATATTCTAATGCTAAAATGTGGGCGTTGCATAGATCTTCTACGTGTACGTAGTCTCTGATACAAGTTCCATCTGGCGTATCATAGTCATCACCGAAAATTGCTAGCTCCTGACGCTGACCTAAAGCGACTTGCAAGATGAGTGGAACTAAATGAGTCTCAGGATCATGGTCTTCCCCGATTGAAGCATCTGATTTAGCTCCTGCAACATTAAAGTAGCGTAAAGCGACGTATTTCATGCCGTAAGCTTCATCACACCAACGCATCATTTTTTCCATCATGAGTTTGCTTTCCCCATAAGGATTTTTAGGATTTGTAGGTGTTTCTTCTGTGATTGGGCTTTGTTCTGGCTCGCCATAAGTCGCTGCAGTAGAAGAAAAGACAATATGATCAACGTTGTTGTCTTTCATTACTTCTAATAATACCTGCATCCCATACACATTGTTGTTGAAGTATTTCAACGGTTTCTCAACTGATTCACCGACAAGAGAGCTTGCGGCAAAATGGATCAAGCCATCAATCGTCTCTTTCTCAAAAACGCTTTGCAAAAATGCTTTGTCTCGAATATCTCCTTCGTAGAAAACAGCCTCTGGATGGATCGCTTGACGATGACCTGTTAAAAGGTTATCCACGACAACGGCTTGGTATCCTTTCGTAATCAATTGATCAACTGCATGAGAGCCGATATATCCGGCGCCACCTAATACTAAAATAGCCATTCTTAATCATCCTTTTCTTTCATTTATTCAATGAATCCGTCTTACATTCTACAGTTTTCGCGCGCCATCATCAATGCTTGCTTGGTAAATATCTGTCTCATAGCCGATTTTTTCACGATAGCTTTCTTTGACAGCCGTTGCAAAAGCTTCCCACTCGCTTTTTTTCACCAAAGCGATTGCACAACCACCAAATCCAGCCCCTGTCATTCGGGCTCCCAAAACTGCTGGCTGTTCTTGTGCCGCTGCCACCAAAGTGTCTAACTCGATACCCGTAACTTCATAATCATCTCTTAAAGAAGCATGAGAAGCATCTAACAGATGACCAAAAGATTCTAAATCTCCCGCTTCTAATGCCGCTTTAGCTTTTAAGGTACGCTGATTCTCAGTTACAGCATGTTTTGCGCGCTTGATCAAGGTTGGATCTTCAATCAGTGAAGTATGTGCAAAGAATGTTGCTTCGTCCAATTCACCAAGCGATTGGATTTTCAGTTTCGTTTGAAGTCGTTTTAATGCTTCTTCACACTCCCCACGGCGCTCGTTGTATTTTGAATCTGCCAATTCCCGCCGCTTGTTTGTATTCATGATAGCTACGACATAGTCCCCAAATTCTGCAGGTACAAGGTCATAAGCTAAAGTGTTGGTATCTAGCAGTAATGCATGGTCTTTTTTTCCCATTCCTATAGCAAATTGATCCATGATACCTGAATTAACCCCAATAAATTCATTCTCAACTTTTTTCCCTGTCAAAATCAACTCTAAACGTTCGATCGCCAATCCGAACAAATCATCAAGAATCACTCCTGTCAATAATTCAATGGAGGCTGAAGAAGACAAGCCGGCACCATTAGGAATATTGCCATAAAAAGCGATTTCAATACCAGAGTCGATTGCATGACCCGCTGCTTTCAAATAGCGAATCACACCTTTAGGATAATTGGTCCAGTCGTCTTCTTTGCGGTACTCCAAATCGTCTAAGGAAAAAGTGATGATCCCCTTTTCAGGGAAGTTTTCCGAATAAAGACGTATTTGCTTATCTGCCCGTTTTCGTGCTACACCATACGTTCCTATCGTGATAGAGGCTGGAAAGACATACCCGCCATTATAATCTGTATGTTCCCCGATCAAGTTGATTCGTCCTGGTGCAAAATACGATCCTGTGCCTTTTTCACCGAATTTTTCTGCAAAAATTTGTTGTAGCTGTTCCATCTTTTTCGCTCCTTCATTTCATTTAGTAAATTTATTATAAAATATTTACTAAATTTTATCAATCCTTTACTCGCGATACAAGGGCTTATTTTTGATATTTTTGTACTTTTGTTTCATAATAGAAATAAATAGATAAAGGCGAGGTGGAGAAGAATGAAACGATTTCTTTCAGGTTTCTTAGTTGGTACAGTAGCAACTATCGCAGCAGCTGCTAGCGTAGTCATGACTGTCAAAAAACAAGTGATCGATCCAATTGACGAACAACAAGCACTAAATGAAGAAAAAAGAAAACGAGCTATGCGTAAAAGTGTCTCTCGTTAATACAAAAACTGCCATTGAAGATTTTACTTCAATGGCAGTTTTTTCAATTCTTCAGCTAATACAACCGCTTGATTATGTGTTTCATCTTTTGCACCATAAACCAATGTCACGGTTTTATGGTCTTTTACTATTTGCTGCAATGCACTAAAGGCATCATCCGCTGGCTTCTTTTTTAGTTCTGCTAGGTATCTTTGACAAAACGCATCAAAGCGCTCTGGATCATGACCAAACCATTTACGCAATTCCGTACTAGGTGCAACCTCTTTCAACCAAGAATCAATCGCCGCCACTTCTTTTTTGACGCCTCTTGGCCAGATTCGATCAACAAGGACCCGATAACCATCTGTGGGTGCTGCAGCCTCGTATACACGTTTTACTTTAATCATTTCCTTCCACTCCTTTGAATCTACCTTAACACATTCTTTCAAAAAAAAAAGACCGAGTCCATGATGACAAGATTCTCAGTTACAGCTGCTGAATGGTTTCTAACGATTCATTCTCGCGCCTCTTAGGAACATCTTGTTTGATCATTGATCTCAGTCTTTTGATTGATTAACTAGTTTTCTTTTTCGTTTTTCCGCTCCAGCCTTCATAGCCTTCTTTTAGAATGTAAATTTCTTTAAACCCTTCTTTGCGAAGTTTATTCGCAGCACGGATACTTAGAGATTTACGGGTATCATATAAGTAGATGGGCTGATCTTTCCGAAATGCGCTAAACGAATTGGTTAATACCGTAAATGGGATATTTCGTGCACCTAAGATATGACCGGCATCGAACTCGTTTTTCTCCCGTACATCAATCACTTGTGCTTTTTTCATGCCATTTTTAAATTCTTCTTCGGAAATGATTTTGGCTGATCGTCTTCCCATAATTTGGAAGTACGCCCAATTCAATGCGATTGCCAATAAAATCAATCCTAAAATAATATTAATCCAGTTCCAAACAGACATCTTACCTATTCCTCTCTACTTTGCAAATTGTAATGCTAATGACGCAGCGCCGATCACACCAGCATCATTCCCTAACTCAGCTAATTTGATTTCCGTGCTTTCCGTTACTTGCGGGAATGTGAATTCTGCAAAGTAAGCTGCTACACGACTACGTAAAAATTCACCTGCTGCTGAGACACCGCCACCCAGTACAATACTTGAAGGATTCAGTGTATTGCCCAAGTTTCCACAAGCAAGGCCTAAATAGAAGCAGACTTTATCTACTACCATCAATGCAAACGGATCTTTCGCTTGGGCCGCTTCAAAAATATCTTTGCTGGAAATATCTTCGCCATTATCCAGATTTTTTTTCAATTCAGAATCGCCAGCATACTCTTCCGCCAAATGTCTTGCTACCCGAACGACACCCGTCGCACTTGACACGGTCTCTAAACAACCACGCTTCCCACAAGTACATTCAAATCCTTCTGGATCTACAGTAATATGCCCGATTTCTCCTGCACAGCCTGCTACACCATGCAAAAGTTGTCCTTCCATGATGATTCCACCGCCAACACCTGTACCGAGGGTGATAAAGATCACATCGGGATTGTTGTCACCTGCGCCTTTCCAGCGTTCGCCTAACGCAGCAACATTGGCATCGTTATCGATAGCAAAAGGAATCCCTGTCCCTTTTTCAATCGCTTCTTTGACAGGTTGCAACGTTTTCCAATTCAAATTGTAAGCACCGATAACTGTTCCTTTTTTGCGATCGACACTTCCTGGAGTCCCCATACCGATCCCAATGAAGTCTTCTGCTTTCATGCCATACAAATCCAGACGATGATTGATTGATGCAATGATCTCTGGTACGATGTGGGAACCCTCATCAAGAATATTGGTATCGATGCTCCATTTTTGTTGAATCTCTCCTTCAGAAGTCAACACAGCAAACTTGACTGTTGTTCCTCCTAGATCAATCCCGATGATTTTTTTGTCCATCACTTATTTTCCTCCCGGCTTTCTTCAATCCGATGTTCACGCTTTAAAATGCGCCAAGCGGTCAAATAGGTATCTCGATCGATCAAACGGCTGTCATAAAGATTTTTGACTTCCATCTGGATCAACTCGATATCATAGATTCGCTTGCCAACATAAATATAGACACCAAATTGTTTCAATAGTTGTTGTACGTCATATAACGTTTCCATAAACACACTTCCTGCTTATTATACAAGTATTTGATACTTTTTTAAACCATATATCACAAAAACTGCCAGTAAAAAAAGAAAAACAATGGCGGAAAGAATGCGGGTATGAATCGAATATTTCCCGAAGTTCTTTGGTAAAGCCAATGCATTGCCTAAGATGAATCCTCCTAAGATTCCTCCGACATGTCCCCAAATATCAATCGATTGATCAAATAGACCAAATACGAAATTCAAGACAACGAACAATGCAAATTGACGAACCATCGCTTGGATCTGGTAATCATTCTTAAAGTGGAGTCCCAGAATCAGAAAAGCACCAAACAGACCAAACAATGACGTGCTCGCACCTGCAGATTGGACACCGGCCTGATTAAAGGCAAAACTCATCGCGTTCCCCATAACCCCACTCATCAAATACAAAATGAAGAAACGAGCATGACCGTAGATCGCTTCCACCTGTTGACCCATAAAATAAAGAATAACAGAATTCACTGCAAAATGAGCGAGACCAAAGTGAATGAAAATCGGCGTTACAAAACGCCAATACTCGTTCATGTAAGCAACATAAGGGCCAAACATCACCCCCATCACTTGAGTCATCGGACTAATATAGCCGATAATAAAGACTAACGTCTGGATGGCTAAAAACGTATAAGTAAAGATTGGACGATTAAGCCAGCGTTTCATTTGTTTATTCATTGTCTACTCCTTTTTCTCCGAAAGAAACTTTATCAGTGATTATTTTCTGGACCGGAATATCAAAAGAATCAGGTTGCCACCGGACATCAAATTGTTCTGCAAAAACCAATGACACAGTTTTCCCTTGGAAATCTGCCAGAAACCGATCATAATAACCGCCGCCAAACCCAATCCGATATCCCTCATGAGAAAAAATCAAACCAGGAACGATCAAAAGATCCAGGTCCAATGCATCGATTTTTTTTTGAGAAAGAGGCTCTTCTACCCCAAAACTGGAAAGCTGATATTCAGTCTGTGGTTCCACTTGATAAAAGTGAAGTTTCTTTCTCACAGAACGTGGCACGGCAATTTGTTTGCCAGAGTGAAATCCGCGCTCAAAAATCGGCTTTGTATCAAATTCAAACGGCAATGACCGAATCACGCCAATGGATTCTGCTTCGAGCCACTCTTCGGAAGCAAACAACAAAGACTGAATGATCTGCTCTTTGGTTTGCTTTGTTCGTGGATCCAGTTGCTTGAGTCGGGTTAGCCCTTGTTCACGCAAAATTTTTTTATCCATAATTAACCAACTCCTACTCCGAATAGTACCAAAAACCGGACTCAAATAGCAAACGCAATCGTGAAAAAATTCTCACGACTGCGTTTTTTGACGAATCAGCAAAAACAAAAAGTACGGAGCACCAATGATCGCAATCACGATACCAGCAGGAATTTCGCCACTTTGAAGTAAAAGACGGCCGACTGTGTCGCTGACTAGCACCAAAATAGCACCAATCATTCCCGCTGCTATCAATGCCCAACGAGATTCTTTGCCAATCAATCGTTTAGCGATATGGGGCGCCAATAAACCAATAAAAGATAAGTTTCCAGTATAGCCAACACTGCTTGCGGCCAGGCCAATTGCTACGAACAACAAACCGGTGCGCAAAAGATTTAGGGGAACACCTAAACTGATCGCCTGTTCTTCTCCAAAACCCAGTAAATTGATCAAAGGTGTAATCATGAATGCCAACAATCCTAGAATCAAGAACCAAGGCAACAAACTTAGTACTTGCGTCCACGAAGTTCCCCAGATAGTCCCCGAAAGCCATGCCGTAACAAAACTATATCGTTCTTTTGACAATTGAACAGTCAATAATAACGACGCAGAAGCAAGTCCAGCATTAACAGCAATTCCAGATAATAAAATTCGCTCCATTGAAAGCAGCTGCCGCTGTTTATAAGCGATAGCATAGACTAGCAGTGCAGCTAATAGTCCGCCAATCATACCAATTAGTGGTAACAGCTGGGAGCCCTGGGCATAAAAGCCTAAGTAGAGCATGACACATAAGCCAGCTCCATTATTGATTCCTAAAATACTTGCATCCGCCAACTCATTTCTGGTTACTCCCTGTAACAAAAAACCTGAGAAGCCAAACGCACTTCCAGCAATCAGTGCCAGTACTGCTCGAGGAAGTCGGAAATCGAAGAATATCAATGACTGGCTAGCTGTTAGAGTTTGCTGCCAAAGAGCGAGCCAGAGATCAAAAGAAAAGAACGTCTTTCCCACCATGATACTGCCACAAAACGCCAGAAGAACCAAAACAAAAAGGAAACCGATTTTTTTCTTCATAGCTGTTCCCTCCGAATCTTCACTAATAAGAAAGGAACTCCAATCAAAGCCATCATGATTCCAAAAGGCGTTTCAAAAGGTGGCTGAATGATTCGTCCTACCCAATCTGCTAAGATTACCAATATTCCCCCCGCCACTATCGTCAAAGGTAAGATCATTTGATAATTTTTGCCAATCAGTCCGCGAATCACATGAGGGACCATCAATCCAATAAAGCTGACCGGTCCCACCAGTGAAACAGCCATCCCAGCTAATAGAACAACTACGGCTAAAGAAACAAGTCGAATCCGTTCAGGATGTTTGCCTAAAGAGATTGCCGTCTCATCTCCCATAGCCAGCAAATTCAAAGATTTCCCGAGTCCTAGGATGATGAAGAGCGCCACCAGATAAATAGGAGTGATCACTTGTAATTGTGTCCACGTTACATTTGCTGCACCGCCAATAAACCAAAAGGCCAAGTCTTGATTCAAATCAAATTGTAAAGATAATACTTGACTAATCGCAGAAAAAAAAGAACTCAATGCAACACCTGCTAGAATCAATCCAGTCGGCGTCATACCGATCCTTGAATACTTCGTCAACAAAAATAAAAAAGAAGTAGCTAGAAAAGCGCCTAAGAAAGAAAACAACGCTGCCTGATTCGGTTGTAGTGAGGGAAACAAGATAAATGCAACGGCTAATCCGACTGCAGCCCCACTATTGATTCCTAGTAAACCGCTATCTGCTAGCGAATTTTTGGTGACTCCTTGCATGATGGCACCAGTTACAGTAAAACTGCTGCCAACAATAAACGAAGCACAGATCCGCGGCAAACGGATATTTCTAAGCACTTGATGGGTTTGATTTTCTGGATCAAATGCGTAAAAGGCCTCTTTAATAGTTATTAAGGGAATATCAGCTGCCCCTTGCGTCAATGCCAGAAAAAACACAGCGACCAATAATCCGCTTAGAACAAGCAAAAGAATCGTAAATTTTTTCATGTGTTGGCTCCTAATTCATAGGTCAAAAGCAACGGTTTCGAACTATTGGGAAACGTACCTAAAACAGCTTCGATAGCGAACAATTGTTGGAGCCATGAATGGGTCAAAACTTCTTCTGGTGTCCCCCAAGTCATTAATTGACCTTCTTTTAAGGCAAAAATATAATCAGAAAATCGAGATGCATGATTCAGATCGTGAATCGACATAATGATCGTTTTCCCATATTTTTCATTGATTCGCTTTAACAATAACAGCACTTCTAGTTGATGTGCCGGATCTAAAAAAGTCGTCGGTTCATCTAAGATAACAATCTCTGTATCTTGTGCCAAAGCCATAGCGATCCAAACCCGCTGTTTCTGACCTCCTGAAAGCGTATGGATACCAGCATCCGCTAGTTCGGTCAAATCTGTCGCAGCTAATGCCCATTCAATGGCTTGATAATCTTTTGCGGTCAACCGACCTAGCCCTTTTTGATAAGGAAAACGACCATAAGAAACGATCTCTCGAATGGTTAATCCGATGGAAGAATCACTGACTTGTGACAACAAAGCAATCTGGCTTGCGACTTCCTTCGTTTTGATCGTTTGTAGATTCTGTTCATTTAGATAAACTTCCCCTTCCATAGGTAGCAGGATTCGGGCTAATGCTTTTAGAAAAGTCGACTTGCCACTACCATTAGGTCCAATCAAACCAATGATCTTCCCTTCTGGGATGTCGATTGTTATCTTTTGCACAATTTTTTGTTTTTGATAGCCGACAGTCAAATCGACCGTGCGTAAGTTTGCCATATCTTTCCCTCAAAATTCTATTGATAATGATTATCAATTATGACGGTTTTCCTTCTATCCGTCAATGCTTCAAAGCAAAAAACCAGGGATTGACAAATCACTTTTTCTTCGTGATAATGACAAAAAGAAAGTGAGAATGATTCTCATTTATCCTATAAGGAGGAACCTAATGAAAAAACGAACCATAAAAACACTTTTTTGGCTGTCTTGTACCCTAGTCAGCTTAACAGCATTGAGTGCTTGTTCAGCTAATTCCAATAATACCAAGTCATCTTCCTCAGCTGAGACGGCAACGCTGAAAGATGCGGCTGGACATGAAGTAACAATCCCGGATGATCCAAAGCGAATCATCGGCAGTTATTTAGAAGATTACTTAGTAGCCTTGAACGTCACACCAGTAGCACAATGGACTGTTGGTAATAACAGTGATCAAGGCTATTTGCAAGAGAAACTAAGTGATGTACCAAGGATCAGCTACGACTTGCCCTATGAGGACGTCTTAAGTTATGAACCAGACTTGTTGCTGATCGACAGCAATACGATGGTTGAAGGGGATAAATATGCACAATACAGCAAAATTGCCCCTACTTATGTAGTCAAAAATGGTAAAAATGTCTCTTGGCGAGACCGTTTGACAGATATCGCAAAAGTTCTTCATAAAGAAGATCAAGCAAAAACAGTAGAAAAAGACTATGATGACTTAGTAAAAACAACTAAGCAAGAATTTTCAGGTAAAATCAATGGGAAGTCGGTGGCTGTTCTCTGGGTCACCAACAATTCTGCTTTTATGGTTGCTGACGATCGTTCCAGCGGTCAGCTCCTCTATCATGAACTAGGATTCTCTGTACCGCCACTTGTTTCTGAGATCAGCAAAACAGCGACAGCTGACTGGTCTGCCGTTTCTTTGGAGAAATTAGCTGAATTAGATGCTGATTACCTGATTCTAGTAAACAGCGATCAAGGAGCCGACTTTTTTAAAGACCAAGTTTGGCAAAATCTTAAAGCGGTCAAAGAAGGAAATCTTTGGGAGTTTGGACCTGAATCCAGCTGGCTGTATAACGGACCGATTGCTTATACAAAAATGATCGAAGACGTGAAAAATAAATTGGATGAAAATGGTTGATTTCATTCAAAAAATCGTCAAGTAAAATTACTTAACAAATTTCATTAAACTACTAGCATTCCTTTGCCAAACATGCTATTATATTTTAGTCTGAGAGAAATCTTAGAGGATTCTTGAATATATGGGAGGGAAAAACATGCGCGTAAACATCACATTAGAGTGCACTTCTTGTAAAGAACGCAACTACTTAACAAACAAAAACAAACGTAACAATCCTGATCGTTTGGAAAAGAAAAAATATTGCCCACGTGAAAGAAAAGTTACTTTACACCGTGAAACAAAATAATTCATTTTAAGCCGACTGCACTTGCTGATAAACAAGCATTGCAGTTGGCTTTTTATTTTTGAGCTATACCCATATGTTCACTTTAAAATAGATAGATGACAAAATCGTAACTTGTTTTTAATTGTTAATAATGCTATTTTTTAACTATAGACTAAATATGCGTATAAATAATAATACAGCAAGGGAAAGTATAGAATCAAAGAAAGTTTTGCTTACCCAAATTTTCCCTTTGATTACCTAGAAAATTAAGATCCCCTTTTTTTATCTCTCAAAAGATGACCTTATTCTTTACGTGACAAGTATTTTTCCCAATTCCAACAATCATTCTGCGAAAATCGTTTTTTCCGCTAGAACTTCTTCTTTGAACCAAGTCATTTGGTCTTGAAAATCAATCGTCCTATCTCGAATATAATCTGCTTGTGGAGAAACAATTTCTTCGTGCATCAAAAAAAGCGGTCGCGCTTCCTCTAGATACCCCGTGACCCAATTAATAATTTTCTCTGGCTGTTGTTGAAAGTCTCTAATGATTAGTCTACCCAAGACAATATCCAGAGGTGTTCTTAAATAAATGGCCTTGTCGATAGCAGGTGCGAGTTGCTGATGGACATACCCAAACGGAAAATCGATCAAGATCAGCGCACAGTGGTGAATGATTTGTTTTAGGTCATTTATCAATGGTTGAATATCAAATTGATTGATTGCTTCGTAGGGTTCGTTTAACAGAGCCTCAGAGGATGGTGCAGAAGGCAATGCATCGATACTATAATCATCAAAAGATAAAACTGCTGTACCGGGACATAGATTGGCGACCTTTTGGATAAAGGTGGTTTTCCCTGAAGCAGTCACTCCACTAACAACGATAACTCTTGCTTTTTTCATCTGTTTCTCCTTTGTTTTCATTTTCTGTTTAAGTCTTGCGACACATCTAGCTGTTTCTTCTAAGCGTAAAGTAGTTTTGATGCAATACCAAACAGGTGTTTAAAAATTTACTAATTCATATAGATTTTTTTTACATTACTCCGGAAATAAGGTAGCTTATCATATAAAGGAGCGTGATCGTGTGAAGGTAGACAAAATCGAATACAAACGAGTAATCAATGATGCCGGACATCTTGAATATGATCTTTTGCAGTATCTTGAAAAAAATCGCGAGAGTGCTTCTCCGGAAATCAAACGTACTGAGATCGATTACTTGATCGATCATGATATTCAACACCGCATCATCCAAAATGCTCGTAAAAGCTTGCTTGGAGACAAAATCATACTTAAAGATGCCGTCAGTCAAGACTATCTTTTATTAAAAAAATATACCGACTTTTTTCGCACTTATCAGTGATTGTAATGAAAAAGCAGAACCAGAGAGAAGCTCTCAGTTCTGCTTTTTTTTATTCTTCAAAATGTTCTTGGTAAACGTCTTCGACTGTTTGGTTTGGATCAATCACAATATAAAGGCTTTTTGTTTTTTCACTGATTTTTGTTGATTGATAAACGTTATCTAATCCTTCAGTATCTTTGTCTTTGTATGGGAAGTACACAAGATCAGGTGTTCCATTACGGTAAAGAATTTCCATTCGTTCAATATCTTCGTATTTCAAAGCGCGGGCGAACATGCCTAATTCCAATCCACCTAAATTGATATCATGTGTTGCAACATGATCCCCTTCTTGGAAGATTTCAATTTTGAATCCTGCACATGGATGGATCTCAACAAATTCGCTTCCGTGGATGCGGCCAAAACTAGTAGTGATTTGCTTGATCCACAAATCTCCAATATAACGGCGCTCAATCGTCCATGTTTCTCCATTACGGAAATAAAATTTCAATGCTTTCATTTCTCTTGCCATGACATAACGCTCCTTTTTTTTAATAATACATTTCAATTTTAACACATTGTCTGCTAAGGAGCACAAATTAACTTTCTTTCTCGCTCACTTTTTTTAAAAAACCTTCGATATCGACCGCCGCTCGATGATGCGTACCTGTCGCTAGCAGTTGATCGTTTTCATAGACACGAAAAGTAAACTCATACGTCTTTTCATTCGAGATCTCTTCACAGCATACCTGAACGGTTGCACCGATTCCTGAAGCCGCCCGGTGCTCGATCGTAAATTGTGTTCCTACTGTTGTCTTACCAGACGCTATACGCGATTCCAATGCTTCAAAACAGACAGCTTCTACCATGGCAGCCAAACGAGGGGTCGCTAAGACAGGCAGTCCTCCCGATCCAACTGCAAGAGCTGTATCTTCCTCGGTAACCAAAAATTCTTTTTCGATCATTGTTTTCTCACCTGCTTATTTATAGGTTATTTAATACGATTGTTTTGGCAAAAGCCAATAATGCTTTCTCTTCATTTGCGACTCGTTTCTCAATCACCGCTTTTTCGGCAGCTGCTAGCACTTCTTTCATCCAAGGACCGCCGGATTGGTCAAAGTGGCTCAGCAAGTCGCGCCCATTGATGGCCAAGTCTTTAAGTGAATGGATTGGCAACGCCTGGTAGCGAGCTTGACTAACAGAGGGATCTACCTCTTGTCCGTAATAGTATAGCAATTCTTCTGATAGTCGAGCGGCCTCGCTGCCCAGATGGTATAATGCTTCATCACTAAACGGCCCTGCTTTCCGCAACAATACTCCCTCGAATAACGATTGGACCATCCGAATCAATTCATTGGAACACTTCCATTGCTTCAAAAAAGGACGAACTTCTGCTGTAGAAAGTCCAATCTGGTCAATCAATAGTGTCCAGGCAGAAGCTTCATTGTTCAATGGTCTCTCCGGTAAATCAGCCATTCGCAACAGAGCTTCACCGGCTTGTTTCAGTCCTGGACAATAGAGATAACATTCAGTCGCTACAAAAGCCTTTAAAGCTGAATTGCGATGTGCCCCTAACAGCAATTTGACGAACTCAATGGTGATTCTCTCCACGGATATTTTTGCCAATAGCTGATGATTGTCATAAATTGCCTCAAATGTTCGTGGTTCCAATGTAAAGCCCAGTTGACTGACAAAGCGCAAGCCCCGCATCATACGTAGTGCATCTTCATGAAATCGTTCGTGCGGCTGACCCACTGCTCGCAGAATTTTCAGTTGCAGGTCTGCCAGTCCATCAAACAAATCAATGATTTCACCATCTTTTTTCAGAGCAAAAGCGTTGATTGTAAAATCTCTGCGCTTCAAATCTTCAGCCAAAGAGCGCACAAAAGCAACTTTGTCTGGCCGACGGAAATCTTGATAGGCTTCTTCTGTCCGAAAAGTCGTGATCTCATATTGTTCATTTTCCCATAAAACAAGGACTGTTCCGTGCTCGATACCCAAATCGATGGTACGAGGAAAAAGTTCTTTGATCTCAGCTGGAAAGGCACTTGTTGCAATATCTACATCATGGATTGGCTGTCCTAAGATTGTATCTCTGACACTTCCTCCCACAAAGTAGGCATCAAACCCGGCTGCTTCGATTCTTTGCAACACAGGGATTGCTTGTTCAAATTCTTGTGGTAACTTAGTCAGCTTCATTCATTTTCCCATCTTTTCTTTCAAAGCGATACGCATCTCTGCGGTTGAACTTTTTCATATTGGATTCAAAAACTTCCGTCAAATCGATACCCATGGAATTTGCCATGATCATGGTGACAAAAAGGACATCACCTAGTTCTTCAGCAACTGTTTTCTCGACTTCCGTCTTCTTCTTGGCCTTTTCCCCATAGTGATGATTGACTTCCCTTGCCAACTCGCCGACTTCTTCAGTAAGTCGGGCCATCTGTGCTAAAGGGCTGAAATACCCCGCCTTGAATTGTTGGATATAGGCATCGACTTCTTCTTGCATCTCATATAGTGAACGTTTTTCTGTCATCCTCTTCACCCTTTCTTTCACATTTTAGCAAAAGAAAACGCACCTGCCTAGATAGAGGATCGACTTGCTCATATTGTTTAATGCCAAATTTCGTGCTAAATTGGTACTTGTGAGATTTAGAAATGGGGGAAACAGGATGCGATCTTTTTTTTCGTGGCGGACAGTCCGCGATATTGCCTTAATTGTTCTAGGAACGAGTGTCTATGGTTTTGGTCTCGTCTATTTAAATATACCTAATGATTTAGCTGAAGGCGGCGTCACCGGGATCACGTTGATCATGCGCGCATTGTGGGGCATCAATCCCGCTTACAGTACACTGATTTTGAATATCCCAATCATTTTGCTAGGAGGTAAGATTCTTGGCAGACGTTCGCTAGTCTATACAGTGATTGGAACCTTTGGTCTTTCATTTTGGTTAGGTTTCTGGCAGACGGTTCCATTATTGATCGATCTGCAGCATGACTTACTGATCGTTGCGTTACTCGCAGGACTAATTGCAGGGATCGGCAGTGGTGTTGTTTATAAAGTTGGTGGGACAACAGGTGGCGTGGATGTATTAGCCCGGATCCTAGAAAAGAACTTTGGGATCACGATTGGTCGTTCTCTCTTGATCTTTGATGTTTTCGTTCTATTGCTTTCCTTAACCTATATCGATTTGAAACGCATGATGTACACGCTAATCTTTTCCTATGTTTTCGCTCGCGTGATTGATTCGATCCTAGATGGCGGCTATTCAGCAAAAGGGATCATTGTTATCAGTAATCATAGTGAAGAAATTGCCCCTGTCTTAATGAATGAATTGGAACGAGGCGTCACCTTTTTAAATGGGGAAGGAGCCTATTCCGGTGGTAACAAACGGATCATTTATATGGTAGTAAGCGGCCGGGAAATTTCAGAGGTCAAACGGATCGTTGCCGACTTCGATCAACAAGCGTTCGTGTCGGTGATCAATGTCCATGAAGTCGAAGGGGAAGGCTTCACTTATTTACGTCCTAAATCACGATTTTTGCAACGCAAGGCAGCAAAATCAAAAAGATAACCCCATTCTTCCATCCTATCTAATTATAAAGAAAAAACCGCAAGAAACTTGATTTCTCCCGCACACTGTTGCAAACGACGAACGCTCGGTGCTGGGAGTCCTCTTCTTTCTTGCGGTTCTTTTCTGTTCCACTAGTTTTTATTACTTCACATAGCGCTTTTTAATAGCTTTATTAATGACTTTTTTCTTTTTGATCGAGTTTGAAGCGGTTGACTTCATCCGATAATTCCAAAAAAGCATCCCGATCCCCATTTTCCAAAGCAAGATCGATTTGGCGGTATAATTTCTCAATTTTTAGCTGCATAGCTTCTTTGTCAAGATATTCTGTCACATTTTTTTGTACTTCTTCGTCAACATGGTCATTCCACCGTTCAAAAGGATTGTCCTCCAGAACAGCTAAATAAAGTGGTTTTTCCCAAGGATTTGGAAAGATACATTCTAAATAAAGCGGCTGTTTCCAATTCATCCTGATTTCGTGAAAAATTTGATCGATATCATAAAAGGTTTGATTCTGGATCGTCAACACAAATGGCTCGCCGCCAATCTCTGTACTGCGAACACTCAACCCCCGATCTGTCTGCATCGCCCCTTCAACAATATGAACATTTGTCAAAATGGCTTCATGATTTGCTAGGTAGTTCAGAACCCAAGAAACTTCTCGTCGGCTGAATGATACAGTAGAAACTAACCAATTGAGAAATTTTTTCTTTTCTTGTACATTGATGTTCATTTCCCTCACCTATCTTTCTAATAGATCCTCCACGATCGATTGCACTTCCAGATCACCAGGTTCGTGAGCCAGATAATGTCTCAGTAAAGGTAGAGCTTCTGATAATCGTCCTTCTTCTCTTAAGAACAATCCATATTCTTTCATAAAAGCTGGTTCATGCTGCAATCCTTCATTCGCTTGTTCATAGAACTTCGCTGCTTGGTCAAACTCTTCTAACGCGTTATAAGCCTGTGCTAAATTCCATAGAGCATGGGGTTGTTCATTGTCTTCCATCTTCTCGATAGCCAACACAGCTTCTTGCCAACGCTCTTCATTCAAATAAAGATTACTCAGTGTAAGCAGGGTTTCATCTTCTTTTTCCCCCGTCTCAAGGGCTTTTAATAAGAAGGATTCGGCTGCTTCGCTGTCATGCAACCGATACGCATTTTCTGATGCAAAATGATAAAAATCCACTTGAAATGGATCTTCATGGATTCCTTCTTCAATGACAGTTTGTGCCTCTTCCAGTTGCTCTTCTTCTTGTAATGCCTCTGCTAAATAGAGATACAAGGAACGGTATTGCGGATTCAGTGCCCGCAACTGCTGCAAATATCGAATCGCATGCTCATTTTCTTTTAATTGTAAGTAAACTAAAGCGGTTTGGAATAGACGGTCATCTGTTTGATCCTCAGCTAGACTTGCTTCCAGATATTCGATGGCTTCTTCAAATTTCCCAGCCATACTCAATGCGGCTCCGGTCCGTTCCAATAAGGAAATACCTGTGATTTCCTGGATATTTTCCTTTAGTAATCCTTGATAAAACTCTGCCGCTTCTTGATAACGGTCGGTTGAAAAATACAATTCCGCTAGTGCAAAACGAATCAGCGATTCTTTGGGCAGCAGCTTTTGAGCTTCCAATAATTTTGCTTCACTGACTTCGGGGATCCCAATCAATTGATAGAGATCAGCACTGATCAATAACGCTCGTGGATAAAAAGAGCTTTGCGGTGTGATTCGATCTAGATAATCAAAAGCTTCGTCGATTTGATCATTTTCCATAGCAATTTCTGCTAACGATAGCAACCATTCTTCATTTTCGGGGTCACGTTCTTGCAGTGTATCAAATACTTCTCTTGCTTCTTCTAAAAAGCCGATTTGGATCAATTCTTCTCCTAATTCGGCTAAGACTTCATTTTGATCTGATTGCAGGGCTTTTGCAAAATTCAATTGCGCATCAGCTAAATTCTCGGCTGCTAATGCCTGTAACATTTTTTCACTGTATGTTTCCATCTAAGTTCCTCTTATCTGATTGATTATTGTTTGGTAAGCGCTCATTGTCTGGACGAGATCCTCTTCTAATGCGCTGGTTCTGCCCCCTATTGTACCAATTTCTGATAAAAAAAGCAGTTTTTTCTCTTTTTTCTGTAACAGCAGAACTTGCTGAAAATAGTCGCTTAAAGATAGTTGGTCAGGCAATACTAAAGGAAACCCTAGTTGGTCAAGCCACAAGCAAAGCTTATCTAATTTGACTGCTAACTGCTGTTGTTGAACATTCCAGATTAAGTGAAAGAGTAGGCCATAAAAAAGTTTCATTGCATCAGACAGCAAATGTCCATTTTCAGTCTTATAAAAAGCATCTGTAAAGACTTGTCCATATTCTTCAAGTGCTGCACCGTTTGCTTGATAGGCTTGGATCACCCGATCTGTATATGCTGCAAACGAACGATTGTTTACTTGTTTTTCTGTCAGAAACGTGCGAAAGAGTTCCCGCAGAAAAGCTTGATCCGTGAGCAGTCCGCAACGAATCAATACAAGTAAGTCCACCAACTTCCCATCTTTTTGTTTTTCAGCAATCGTTTGATCGTATACGACCACTTGCGGTACATTGGGACTTTGCAAAACAGGAATATCTGGTTTCTTAACAATGATCGCAGATTCTTTGACACTTTTAGCTAACGCCCGTAAAGACACCGGGATCAACCAAAGATCGCTAGTCAGAATCGACGTGTAGTGAATAAAACTACTTAACGCCAGCACACCTTCATTGCCGAAACCCACGATCAAATAGTTCTCCTGTTTCGAAAAGCGGCTTAGGAAGGACATAAAGGCCTGAAATTCCGTAAAATTATTGCAATACATTTGATTGGTACAAATATACCAGCTGACTTCTTTGGGTAAAAACAAACGGGTCAGTTTTTCAGAGAAACGATCATAATACCGCTGGTTTGTGAGAATGATGACTTGATCATTGGAAATTTCCTGCGTCCGTAAAACAGCATTCAATGTTTCTCCATACAAGATTTGCGTCTGCTGTTCTTTTCTAGAAAAGACAAATTCCATACATCCGCCCCCCATCTACAATTTATTACTTCTATTATAACAAGAATCAACCATTTCACCTACTAACTAGCGAAAGGATGAGGGAAAGCCATGGATTTGAAATCAAAAAACAAACGACCTCTTTTTTTTAAAAAGGTCGTTTGTTTCGTAACGCTTGGTTCATAAAATCAAACAAGAAGAGTATAGAGAGATTGATTGTCCCGCAAATCAATATATTGTGGATCAAATCTTGACATTCGCGCCAGTAGTGGGGGCAGATCTTCCTGCCTTTTTAGCAGAATCCCTAACAGTACTGGTCCTGTTCCGCGATTGATTTTTTTGGTATATTCAAATCGAGTGATATCATCCGTAGGACCCAAAATATTGCTAACAAATTCTTTCAACGCCCCAGGTCTTTGAGGAAAATTGACCACAAAATAATGTTTTAAGCCTTGATAAATCAAGGACTTTTCCTCAATCTCTGCCATTCGAGTACTATCGTTATTGCCGCCGCTGATAATACAAACAACGGTTTTCCCTTTAATCTCTTCTTTGATCAATTCCAGAGCGGCGACACTCAGTGCTCCCGCTGGTTCTGCCACAACTGCTTGTTTACTGTATAAGTCCAAGATAGTTTGGCAAATTAAACCCTCATCTACCGCTACTAATCGATCGACGTACTGGGCTGCATGCTGGTAGGTCAATTGACCGACTTTTTTGACAGCTGCTCCATCTACAAATTTATCGATCTGCTCTAATGTGGTCGGACCATGATTATCAAAAGCCGCCTGCATCGAAGCGGCGCCTAGAGGTTCAGCACCAACCATTGAGATTGTAGGCTGTTTTGCTTTCAAATAAGTTGCAACACCACTGATCAACCCGCCACCGCCAATTGCTGCCACAACATAATCGATAGAATAATTGCGCTGCTTTGCTTCTGCCAGCAGTTCAACTGCCAATGTTCCTTGGCCTGCAATGATGGCGGGATCATCAAAGGGATCAATAAATGCCATTTGATGGTCTTCGGCATAGTGTTGGGCTGCCTCGGCGGAAGCATCGAAGGTATCACCGACAAGTTCGATACGGACAAAATCACCGCCAAAAAACAAAACTTGCGCTACTTTTTGTTGCGGTGTCGTCGTCGGCATAAAGATAACCGCCGACACTTTCAATTCATGACAGGTATAGGCGACCCCTTGGGCATGATTGCCGGCACTTGCACAGACAACCCCCCGCTTCAGTATAGCCGGATCTTGCTGTGCGATTGCATAATATGCCCCCCGCAATTTAAACGATCGGACCTTCTGAAGATCCTCTCGTTTCAGTAAGACAGTCGCTTGATACTTCTCGGATAAAAACCGATCATGCTGTAAAGGAGTCTTTGAAACGACTGATTGCAAGCTTTCATGTGCTTGTTCTATTTGATCGACAGATACCAGCAATCACTGTTCCTCCTTAATCTTTCGTAACAAAAGGCATCATTTTTCTTAATTCTGACCCAACTTTTTCGATTGGATGATTCCCGTTTTGTTCCCGCATTTTTTTGAATTCCGGAAAACCAGCTTGATTATCCGCAATAAAACCTTTGGCAAACGTGCCGTTTTGAATATCTTTCAAGACATTCTTCATATTGGCTTTTGTTTGTTCGGTAATGATTCGTGAACCAGAGACATAATCCCCATATTCTGCTGTATTGGAGATTGAATCACGCATCTTGGCGAATCCTCCTTCATAAATCAAGTCAACAATCAGTTTCATTTCGTGACAAACTTCAAAATAGGCTAGTTCTGGCTGATAGCCGGCTTCTACCAGCGTTTCAAACCCAGTCTCGATCATACTTGTCAGTCCGCCACATAATACGGCTTGTTCCCCAAACAAGTCTGTTTCCGTCTCTTCCTTGAACGTTGTTTCTAGTACACCGACTCTTGTAGCCCCGATTCCTTTGGCATAGGACAAGGCTGTCTCTTGTGCATTGCCAGTAGCATCTTGATAAACAGCAAACAACGCAGGGACAGCAAATCCTTCGCTAAAGGTCCGGCGCACCAAATGGCCTGGTCCTTTAGGTGCCACCAGGAAGACATCCACCTCTTTTGGAGGCGTGATGACCTCAAAATGAATATTAAAGCCATGAGCAAAGGCTAATGCATCCCCTGCAGAAAGATTAGGCGCAATTTCCTTCTCGTAAAGTTCTCCTTGGATCTCATCAGGAGCTAAGATCATCACAACATTTGCTTGTTGTACAGCTTCAGAAACTGGAAGCACGGTAAATCCATCATTCTTTGCGTTCTCAGCTGATTTTCCTGCACGAATCCCGATCACGACGTTGTGTCCTGTATCCCGTAAATTCTGTGCATGGGCATGTCCTTGAGAACCGTAACCAATGATTGCAATAGTCTTATCTCCTAAATTGTCTGTCACTTCGTTATAATATACTTTTACCATGTATGCTTCCCTCCGAAATCTTTTTTTATTAAAAGCAACTGTTCTTGCATTTAACCTCTAGTGAAACCTGTCACACCGGTACGAGCCATTTGCTTGATTCCATAAGGCCGCAACACGTCGATACAGGCTGCTACTTTCTCTGAGTCTCCCGCTACTTGAACCACGATAGTCTTCAATGCAACATCAACGATGTGGGCTCGAAATGGTTCGATCACAGCTTGGATCTCCGAACGTGTAGTCGTTGGCGCGTTCACTTTGATCAGCACTAATTCCCGTTCAATATGGGGGTCTTCTGTAATATCTGAAACTTTTAAGACATCGATTTGCTTATTCAATTGCTTTGTCACTTGTTCTGTCTCCAGTGGGTTTTCTGCGTTGATAATGATCGTCATTCGCGAAAATTCCGGCTGTTCGGTGGTCCCAACTGAAATACTTTCGATATTCACCTGACGACGATTCAACACACTGGTGACGCGGCTTAAAACACCAGCTTCGTTATGCACGATGGCAGCAAGGATACGTTTCATAGTCTTTTAAACTCCTATCATCTCATGATTGGCTTTTCCTGGTGGAATCATTGGCAGCACATGTTCCGTTGGCGAGATCAGTACCTCAATTAGTCGTGCACCAGGTTCTAGCAATGCATTGGCCAAATCGTTGGTCAATTGATCTGGGGTTTCGATCCGCACACTATTGATGCCATATGCTTCTGCTAATTGGCCAAAATTTGGCTGTTTAGCAAATACAGAAGCAGAACGGCGTTCATTATGAAACGTTTCTTGCCATTGCCGTACCATCCCGAGAGAGCGGTTATTCATCAAAATGAATTTGACATCCAGACCATAATCATTTAGCAGAGCAAACTCTTGGTTGGTCATTTGGAAACCGCCATCGCCTACAAAAACGACTATCGTTTTTTCAGGACAAGCAAATTTTGCCCCTATGCCTGCGGGGATGCCATACCCCATTGTTCCTAAACCTCCGCTAGTGATCAGCTGTTTGGGAAATCGAAAAGGATAGTATTGAGCGACCCACATTTGGTGTTGACCAACATCGGTAACAATAACGGCTTCCTCTTTCGTCAAGCGTCCCACTTCTTCAATCAATTTTTGCGGCTTGATTTCCTTTGTTTCCTCGCGGTCATACCGATAAGGATGTTCTTTTTTCCGTTTTTGACAACGATTGAGCCATTCCTTGCAATCTAATTCCTCCGCAGGATAGCGCAGCAACTGGGTCAAAGCTGCTTTCGCATCCGCCACGATCGGAATAGTTGTTTGAACGACTTTTCCGATTTCTGCAGGATCAATATCGATATGAGCAATGATTGCCTGTTGTCCAAATTGACTGCCGGCTGTTGCTAATCGGTCATCAAAACGTGAGCCAATATTGATGATCAAATCCGCTTCAGATAATGCCATATTCGCAGCATACGTGCCATGCATGCCCCCCATTCCTAAGAATAAGGGATGATCTGCTGGCACCAATCCAAGACCTAAGAGCGTGGTTACAATCGGCAAATGATGGGTTTCGACAAACAGACGCAATTCTTCGGCTGCATTGGCGGCACATACCCCTGCTCCCGCCAAGACAACTGGACGTTTTGCTTGTTTTAAACAATTCATCAATTTCTCGATTTGCAAAATAGATGGAAAGACGGTGGGTTGATAGCTTTTTCGCTCAATCGGCAGTTCAATGACTGCGGCTGTCCGCTGAAGCGTGACATCTTTTGGCAAGTCGATCACCACTGGACCTTTTCTACCCGTGGTAGCGATATGAAAAGCTTCTGCGATCACTCGCGGCAAATCATCGACATGTCTAACTTGGTAATTATGTTTAGTGATCGGTAATGTGATCCCTAGAATATCCGCCTCTTGAAAAGCATCTTTGCCAATACCGGCTGTTGCTACTTGACCGGTGATCACCACTAATGGAACGGAATCACTCATGGCATCAGCGATACCTGTTACCACATTGGTTGCTCCTGGTCCACTAGTCACTAGGACAACGCCGGCTTTCCCGGTGGCTTTGGCATACCCTTCTGCTGCGTGGACAGCACCTTGTTCGTGACGCGCTAAAATATTCGGAATCGCAGCATCGTAGAGTTGGTCATATAAAGGCAAGACAGCACCGCCAGGGTATCCGAAAATCAGTTCTACTGCTTGTTTCTGCAAACTATCGACTAACACTTCTGCACCGGTCCTAGTTACTTCATTCAACTGGATATTCTCCATTAAACTTCCTCCTCGCTGATTTTCATGATCGCCCCGGTATTTGCTGATGTGACTAATGCCGTATAACGTGCCAGCCAGCCTTTCTTCACTTTAGCCCGAAACTTCGGACGTGTTTGTGCACGCAGCATTAATTCTTCCTCTGAGACTAATACTTCCAATGAGCGATTTCGCAGATCAATCACGATGTCATCTCCATCACGGATCAAAGAGATCGGACCACCGGCTGCCGCCTCAGGAGAGATATGCCCAACTGCGATCCCTCTCGTGGCTCCTGAAAAGCGTCCATCTGTGATCAGTGCAACCTCTTTGCCTAACCCTCGTCCAACAATACTCGAAGTCGGCGCCAACATTTCCGGCATCCCGGGACCTCCTTTAGGCCCTTCATAGCGGATCACCACGACATGCCCTTTTTGGACCGTATGATTGTCGATCGCGGCTACTGCCTCATCATGAGAATCGAAACAAATTGCTTTTCCTTTAAAAAGCTGAATGCTTGGGTCAACACCCCCCACTTTGATGACACTTCCCTGAGGCGCAAGATTGCCGTAAAGGATCGATAAGCCGCCGACAGGGCTGTACGGATTCTCCTTTGGATGAATCACTTCTTCATTTTTGATTGTCGCCTGAGCGACATTTTCCCGCAAGGTTCTGCCTGTGACTGTCAGCCGATCTGGATGGATCGCCCCCTTGATATCGACCAATTGCCGTATAATGGCAGAGACGCCGCCAGCCGTATGGACATCGTGCATGGAATAAGCGGAAGATGGCGCAATTTTTGAGAGATAAGGAACTCGTTCGGCAATCTCATTGACCCGCCTCAAGTCATAATCGATCTCCCCTTCGTTCGCAATAGCTAATGTATGCAAGACGGTATTGGTAGAGCCCCCCATAGCCATATCAAGAGCAAACGCATCATCGATGGCTTCTTCTGTTACGATATCCCGAGGCTTGACTTGATTCTTCACTAGATCCATCAGATGGAATGCCGCTTTGCGAACAAGTTCCCGCCGTTCTTGCGAAACTGCCAGAATCGTCCCATTTCCTGGTAATGCCAACCCTAAAATCTCCAAAAGACAGTTCATAGAATTGGCTGTGAACATGCCGGCACAGGAACCACAGGTGGGACAGGCATTTTTTTCCATGAATTCAAAATCTGCCTGTGACATTTTGCCCTCTTTAAAGGCGCCGACTGCTTCGAACATGGAAGATAATGTCGTCTGATGGCCCCTAGGATCAATCCCGGCTTTCATAGGTCCCCCAGAGCAGAAAATTGCTGGCACATTGGTACGCATAGCTGCCAAGATCATCCCAGGCGTAATTTTATCGCAGTTGGGGATGTAAAAAACACCATCGAACCAATGGGCATTGATGACTGTTTCAGCTGAGTCAGCAATCAGTTCACGACTTGGCAATGAGTAACGCATCCCGATATGTCCCATGGCGATTCCATCATCTACCCCAATTGTATTGAATTCAAAAGGGATCCCCCCGGCTTCTCGAATGGCTTCTTTGGCAATATCTGCCAGTTCTCGCAGATGGACGTGTCCAGGTACGATATCGATATACGAGTTGCAAATGGCAATAAAAGGCTTATTCATATCTTGGATATTTTTTACTTGTCCTGTTGCATAAAGCAAACTCCTTGCTGGAGCTGCTTCAATGCCTTTTTTTATCTGATCACTTCTCAATTCCATCATCTCCCGCCTATTTCATAAAAAAAAGCACCCCGGTTTATAATAAACTGGGATGCTTTGCCAGAATCCCATTTTACTTACGCAAATAGGACTCAAACAAACGGATAAATTTTGCTTCCGTGTTCTAAGTCCTGGTCTCAATAATAATGACAAATAAATATTGATTAAAATTGCGCATAAAAAATGGCTCCTTCATTAAAATATTTGCTGTTTTCTTGTAATTGTTTAATAATATAGCGCGAAAAAAAATTCTTGTCAATAAATTTTCTGAATTTTTTTGCAATTGATCCGATAAATGTACTTTTAGTAGACGGATCTACATTGGATTTTTGATGAAAATAGGGATAAGTAAATTTATGTACAAAAAAACCCTTGATTACTCAAGGGTTTGGAAGACTCAATTATTTCACTGCGTCTTTAAGAGCTTTACCTGGTTTGAATGCAGGTACTTTGCTAGCAGGGATCTTGATTTCTTCACCAGTTTGTGGGTTGCGTCCTTTGCGTTCTGCACGAGAACGAACTTCAAAGTTACCAAAGCCGATCAATTGAACTTTTTCACCGTTAGCTAAAGCGTCTTGAATTGTTGAGAAGACAGCGTCTACTGCTGCTGTAGCGTCTTTCTTTGTCAAGTCAGTAGCTGCTGCAACTTTTTCGATTAATTCTGCTTTATTTGCCATGGATGGTTTCACCTCCTGATTATTTTTTTGATGTCATACATCAACAAAAATCTTGAGTGGTCCAAGTTTTTTGTCAAATATTGATATCCATCAATATTCTGATATAACGTTATCATAAGAACGTTGTAATATCAAGGATTTTAACGTTTTTACTACTGTTTTTTTTAGGATTTATCGTTTTTCTGTCAAAAGAATAGAATTCTTTGTCAAAAGCAGCAAAGTATGATAAAATCGCTACTTTCGTCTTCTTGGAATGATTCGAATCGGAGTTCCTTCAAAAGTAAATGCTTTCCGGATCTGATTCTCTAAAAAGCGCGCATAAGAAAAATGCATCAACTCTTCTTCATTAACAAAAATAACAAATGTTGGTGGCTTGACCGCAACTTGTGTCGCATAAAAAATCTTCAATCGTTTTCCTTTATCCGTTGGCGTTGGATTGATGGCTACTGCATCCATGATCACATCATTCAATAATGCAGAAGGGATACGCATGTTTTGATTCATGCTGACTTCTTCGATCAAAGCTGGCAACTGATTCAACCGCTGTTTCGTTGCCGCTGATACAAAGATGATTGGGGCATAATCTAAGTATTGAAACTCATCACGAATCTCCGCTTCAAAGTCTCGCATGGTATTGGTTTCTTTTTTTAGCAGATCCCATTTATTGACAACTAGGATGATCCCACGGCCAGCTTCATGAGCATAGCCAGCGATTCGTTTGTCCTGTTCACGTATTCCTTCTTCCGCATTCAAGACCATTAGAACCACATCGGAACGTTCGATGGCACGCATCGCTCGCATGACACTGTATTTCTCTGTTGATTCGTAAACTTTTCCTTTTTTACGCATTCCTGCAGTATCAATCATAGTGAACTCTTGCCCATTTTCACTTGTAAAATGAGTATCGATCGCATCCCGGGTCGTTCCTTCGATATCCGAAACGATGACACGTTCTTCACCTAAAATCGCATTGATTAACGAAGATTTCCCAACATTTGGTCGCCCAATCAAACTAAATTTGATGATCGATTCATCCTCTTCCTCTGCTTCTTCTGTAAAATGCTTAACGGCTTCATCAAGCACATCTCCGATCCCTAATCCATGACTGCCGGATATTGGATACGGATCACCTAATCCTAATGTATAGAATTCATAAATATCTGCACGCATTTCTGGATTGTCGACTTTATTGACCGCTAGAATCACAGGCTTATTGCTCTTATACAAAAGGCGAGCAACAAGTTCATCTGCATCCGTCACACCTTCTCTGGCACTCGTAATGAAGACGATCACATCTGCTTCATCGATCGCAATTTCTGCTTGATGTTTGATTTGATCCATAAACGGCTCATCGCCTAAGTCGATTCCACCTGTATCGATAATACTGAACTCTCGACCTAACCATTCACCTGTTGCATAAATTCGGTCTCTCGTCACACCCGGAGTATCCTCAACGATCGAGATTCGTTCTCCGGCAATCCGGTTGAAAATAGTCGATTTCCCGACATTCGGACGTCCGACGATCGCAATTGTTGGATTTGACATTTTTTACCCTCCATTTATAAGAAGCAAACTGCTGAATACAGCTGCTTCTGCTTTTCAATCTTTCTTAGTTTACCTAATGCATCACTAACTTGCAAGTGTTGATGACAAACAAAAAAGCAGCTTATAACAAATTCAAAAAACGAATCGTTATAAGCTGCTAGGCTAGATTATTCTTCGTCGTTATCTTTCAACGCATCGCCCAAGATATCACCCATGGTAAAACCAGTGGATTCTTCTGGTAATTCATAGTCATCTTCTGCAGGCGCTTCTTCCGCTTCCTCGGCTTTTTCTAGTGCTTTGATGCTCAAAGCAATCCGATGATCGGTTGGATTCACTTCAAGAACTTTCACTTGCACTTGATCACCTTCATGCAACACTTCATGAGGCGTTGCAATATGTTTATGTGAGATTTGCGAAATGTGGATCAATCCTTCTACACCAGGGAAGACTTCCACAAAAGCACCAAAACTAGTTAGTCGTTTTACTACACCATCTAAAACACTACCAACGGGTGCTTGTTCTTCGATATTGCTCCAAGGTCCAGGCAATGTATCTTTGATCGATAACGATACGCGTTCTTTATTTGGATCAACGGATAAGACACGGACATTGACAGTATCACCAACAGATAAAACATCACTCGGTTTGCCTACATGGGCATGAGAAATTTCTGAAACGTGTACTAAACCATCAATTCCACCCAAGTCAACGAAAGCCCCAAAATCGGTCAATCGTGCAACTTTCCCTTCGATTTCTTGACCTTCATAAAGATCAGCTAGCAAGGCTTCTTTTTGTTTCTCTTTTTCAGCCTCAACCACTGCTTTATGGGATAAAATCAAGCGGTTCTCAGAAGGTTCGATCTCAACAATCTTAAAGGTGAGTGTCTTGCCTTTATAATCTTCAAAATCAGCTACAAAGTGGTCCTCAACCATCGAAGCTGGCACAAATCCGCGTACGCCAACATCAACAACTAAGCCACCTTTGACTACATTTGTTACAGGCGCTTCAATGATCTTACCTGCTTGGAAATCTTTTTCGATATCTTCCCAAACTTTCTTCGCGTCTAAACGACGTTTTGAAAGTAGATAGCTGCCGTTTTCTTTATCTTTACCGATTGCAGAAATAACAACTAACTCTAAAACATCGCCCACTTTGACTACTTCATTGATATCCTCAACAGGCAATGTAGACAATTCTTTTGCTGGAACGACTCCTTCTACACCTGCTCCTTCGATGCCAACGATCGCTTGTTTGTCTTCGATGGCTAAAACTTCACCTTTGACAATATCGCCAACGTTCACTTCTTGGAAGTTATCCAAAGCAGCTTCCATTGATTCATTCCCATTCTCCACTTGATTATTTTCAAATTCTGTCATGTCTTGTGTCCTCCTAACCAACAATTGTACGTAAATGCACTACATCCCTTAGTTTAAATTAGAATGCCAAAAAAATAAAGCGATTTCGCTTATTTTCACAAAAAACTGTCAATAATTGTTCTCAAAAAACGTTTCCTTCACTATTTTGCTTCAAAATCACTGTTTCATACAAAAAAAAATAGCCCCTCCGACCTAAAAAACCCCAGAGTTCGAACAATATTTCTACGCGAAAATTCCGATATTTAATGAAATTTCTCATGAGAATCGTTCGGTTCTGTTTTTTTAGGTCGACTAGCGCCAGTGGTTGATTATTCCATTTTTTGATCAACGATTTGCTGAATCGCTGCAACGACTTCTGTAATGGACATTCCTGTTGTATCAATGCGAACTGCATCATCGGCTTGTTTCAAGGGAGAGATTTCTCGATGAGAATCTAAATAATCCCTTTGCTCGATTTCTTTTTTTAATGTGTCAAAGGAGGTGGTGATTCCTTTTTGCTGGTTCTCTTTGTATCTTCTTTCTGCTCGTTCTTCTACACTCGCCACGAGAAAAACCTTTACTTCCGCTTGAGGTAAGACTGCGGTGCCAATGTCGCGGCCGTCCATTACAACACCGCCATTTTCAGCAATTTTTTGTTGCTGTTGGACCAGTTTTTCCCGGACTTTTTGATAAGCAGAAACTTTGGAAACAGCGTTGGTTACCTCGGGCTGGCGAATCTCTTCTGTCACTTTTGTTCCATCTACAAAAACATCTTGTCCTGTCTCAGTTGGCGCAAAAGTGATTGGATAAGTATCGATTAATGCCACAAGCCCGCTTTCATCTTCTAATGAGCACCCTGTTTTAAGAGCTAAATAAGTGATACTACGGTACATTGCCCCTGTATCCGTATAAACATATCCATAATGCTGAGCTAAAATTTTTGCCACTGTACTTTTGCCCGATGAAGCTGGACCATCGATGGCAATATTGATTTTTTTCATTTGTTACTCCTTCTCAACAACTACCGATCAACGGCCTTTTAACTTTCAAGAAAAAAAACCGCCAAAGCGGTTTTTTATTTAATTCGTAATGTATCGCCTGGGTAAAGCATGAAATTACTTGGATCGATCCCGTTTAATTGATACAAAGTCTCGACAGAAATACCTGTACGTGCTGCTACTTGTTCTGGACCTTCACCAGCTTGAACAGTCGTATATTGCTCTGTTCCTTGGTTGGTTTCTCCCTGATTCGCTGCACCTTGATTCGTCGTTCCTTGGTCTGCATTTCCCTGATTGTTCTGGGTGTTGTTTCCTTCTGCTTCACTGTTCGCTGGCTCTTCAGACTCACTGCTTTCAGATGAGGAAGAAGATGATGATGACGATGACGAACTACTGCTGGAAGTAGATGATTCACTGACTTTTGTCGATGACTCAACAGTCGATGATTCTGTGCTGGCAACTGTACTGCTACTTGTTGATGAGGCAACAGTTGCTGTATCATTTGAGCGGTTTAAGACCCAAATCCCCGCGCCAACAGGAATTGCAACGATCAAGAAAAGTAAAACTAAGACGATCGTCAAAAAGAGTGAATTCCCGCGTTTTTGTTTCCGCTGTTGTGATCGTGAGGCAGAATCTTCATATTCTGTATCATAAATTGGTTGTTCCCACGGCTCTTGATTTTCTGAATTATAGTTTTTGTCTTTCTTGCTCACTCGTATTACCTCCTAATATCCTTCCGATGTATTATAACATAGCTTGAATCGAACTGTCTTTTAAAAAACGATTCAATTTGTTTCTTTAAAAATTTTTAGTAAACGTTCCTGCCACGAGTTCTTTCTTTGCGGCTTGAATTCCTTTTGGTCAAGCCGAATTTCAATACCATCGATATCACAACACTGGTCAAGCGGTTGTTTTTCTTCGTCAAAATGAGCCAATAAAAAACACCGTCGACAACTAGTACAGTGAATGTATTCGAGCATCGTTTTTAGCTGCTGCTTTTTTTCCCACTCATTTTGCTTTAAAATAGCAAACCATTTGTTGGCACCATGCTCATTGATTTTTGCTTGCCATTTTTCCTGCAATGGGGAAAGCATCAAAGATTGCGGCGTCATTTCCAGCTGTTCTCTTTCTGCACTTAGTTCCTTTTGAAAGAAATAATGGATGGTTTCGTCTCCAGGACGATAGAGTAAGATCGCATAGCTTTGCTTGCCATCTCGACCTGCTCGGCCAATTTCTTGACTATAGTTTTCTAACGAATCCGGCAGATCATAATGGATCACAAAGCGAATATCTTGTTTATTGATCCCCATTCCAAAAGCATTTGTGGCGATCAATAACTGCAGCTCGTTCCGACTAAACTGCTGCTGAAGGACTTTACGCTGATCACTGGCTAATCCACCGTGATAATACCCCACAGAATACTTGCCGCGTAATTTTTGATAAAGTTCTTCCACCTTGTTTCTAGTGGCACAATAAATAATTCCCGCACCTGACAATTGCTGCAAGTAATGCATTAAAAGCGTGTCTTTTTCTTCGCCGCTTTTATCAACGATCAGTCCAATATTTTTGCGATCCATTCCATAGCGAAAAACTTGATGCGTTTTTCCTAAAAGGTTTTGTTGAATATCTCGTGCCACCTGTTCGGTTGCCGTGGCAGTCAAAGCCAGAGTCGTTGGTGCTTTTAATTGTTGTTTGACCGCAGCTAGCTGAAGGTATTCTGGTCGAAAATCGATCCCCCACTGAGAAACACAGTGTGCCTCATCTACGACCAGCAATGCGATTCTACTATTTGCCAATGCTTGGAGAATCGTCTTTTGAACAAGCATCTCGGGACTAATAAATAAAAATTTATACTGCTGTAGATGGCTAAGAACAAATTTTCGTTCAGCGAATGATAAGAGACTGTTAAAAGCGATCGCTCGTCTCTCACCATTTTTTTGCAAACTATACACTTGATCTTCCATCAAAGAAAGCAATGGTGATACGATTACTACCAACCCTTCCAGCAAATAACCCGGCAGTTGATAGCATAAGCTTTTGCCGTTACCAGTGGGCATGATTGCTAATGTATCCTGATGATTCAGAACCGATTGGATCACTTCTTTTTGACCTGTCCGAAAATGGGAATGACCAAAATAGTGTTTGAGCGCCTGTTCTAACATAGGATCCCTCGCTTTTGTGCAATTTGATTGATTCGGATACTTAAAAAATCCAGCGGCACTTCTTTTTGAAGAATGTGATAAGGTAATTTCCATGACAATGGAGGGAACTGCTGCTTTGTGGCAAAATAGTGATAAGGAAACTGATCATCGATGATCGCCCATTCAATCAAGTGATCGTTGACTGTTCCTCGCTTGATCTGTCTAAGTGCCATGATTTCCTCAATCGACTTCCCGCTGAGAAATAAGCGACGGGTCTTCAGCATGCTTTGGTTGAGGTTTTCTTGATAAAACGGGTTTAACCCTGCTGCTAAAAGAGGAGATTGCTTCTTTGCCACTGATAAAAAGCAGTGGATCGCTGCCGCTGGAAAAAACTGATTCCAAGGCATTTTTTGGTAGTTATCTGGTAACAGCTGAAAAAAAGTCTGACCAATTTGCTCAGGTCCTGTCAACGTCCCTGCCAAAAAGTCGGCAAATTCTCCCGGAATCTGCTCGAAGACTGTCCAAAGCTCAGTAAACAACGCCTGCTTCAATTTTGGGTGCTGCCGAATCAGCTGCCGAACCGGTTCTGTGAACATAGGAGTGTTCTCCACAGGAATATATCGATTACTGATTTCTTGAAAAGCAGCCGCTTGAACAAGCAGCTGTACCAAGCGCCACATCTGTTCCCCCCGGCGACCGAATTGAAAATAATTTAAATGACGGCAGAGTGTCTCTACTTCAGTAAGCGTTGCAGGTGCAACTGTCTGGAGAAACCCTTTTTCATCTGCTACAAGTTGTTTGGCAGCAATCAGCGCCGTGATTCTTTTATTAAATTCATCCTCTTCAAGATTCGGCATTGCTTGAAAGTAACCTAAGCGATCATAAAAAAAAGCATAACTCAATACTGAACTCGTTCGTTTGCCGTAAAGTATTTGATAAATGGTTGACGGACGCAACTTGTCAGAATGATGAAACAACGCTAAAATAAAAGCATCCATATGTCTATACTTACCTCCAGAAAGGAAACAATTCCATGTCTCAACGCTGCAAAATCATTCCTGAGCGCTGTATCGCTTGTGGATTATGTGCGGTCTGTGCCCCTGATATTTTTGATTATGATGAAGATGGTATCGTCTTATTTGCTCAAGAACCAGCCGCTCGGCAACAGTTTATCATAGAAGATCAGCAAGAAAAAGTCTTAGCTGCATATAAAAAGTGTCCTACTCGGGCGATACTGTTAGAAAAATAAAAAGATCGCGTTTGCTCAAAAGCAACATACGATCTTTTTTATTATTTTCCAACTGGTGAATGTTGCGGTTGTTTACGAGCCAACCAAGGCAACAACTTCGCATGAAGGATCAAGAAGACCCCACTGACGATAACTCCTTTGATCAAGTTAAAAGGAATAATACCGATGCTGACATAACGCGCTAATGACATGCCAAGGAATTGATCTGCTGTAACACCAAAGAAGCGCAGGTACAATGGTGTGATGACATATAGATTGGCAATACTCATAAAAGCAGTTAATGCGAGGATTCCTGTGACCACTCCCACGAATTTATTTTTCGCATGGATCCCTTTACGGAAAAAGTAGTACATTGGCAAAGTGAAGACACAGGATGCCAAGAAACTTGCCGTGTCTCCCACGAGATCTGCTGGTGAAAAACCAGATAGAAACAAGTGTAAGAGAGAACGTAGAAACGCGGTTGCCACGCCAGCAAAAGGACCGAATAAAAACATGACGATCATTACTGGAATATCGCTAAAATCGATTTTCAAAAAGCTAAACGCCGGGATGATGGGAAACGCAATAAACTGTAAGACTGTTCCCATTGCTGCACACATTGCTATTGTTACCATTTTTCTTGTTTTGTTGTTCATTAATACAAATCCTCCTAAGTTCAGGATTCCTCTTCAAACGAACCTATTAAATTTCCTTGATTCCTTACTTGTCGGCGCCAGACAAAGTAAAAAATGCCCTCTTTTCCACAGGGAAAAAGAGGGCATTTGAAAAACCATAGGCAAATCAAATACGCTCTATCTTCTTTATCCAGACTTTACTGTCGGTATCGGAATTTCACCGATTCAGCTACTTCAAAAGAAGTAGGTCGTGGACTATCACCACCGGTCGGGAATTGCACCCTGCCCCTGAAGACGAACCTTTTATTTATAATACATGTTTCATTATACACAAAAATTCTCGATTGACAAATTTTTTAAGCATCTTTTGCTGTGTGCTGGTTATTTCACTTGTTTTTTTAATTCATTGACTTCTTTTTTCGTCAACTCCCGATACTCTCCAGGGCGCAACCCAGCTAATGTCAACGAACCATACATTTCCCGTTTCAATTTTTGGACCGGTAAACCAACTGCTTTAAGCATATTTTTCACTTGATGATTACGGCCTTCATGAATCGTCAATTGGACGATACTTGTTTGAGTAGCAGCGTCTGTCGACAAAATCTCAAAGCGAGCAGGTGCGGTTTTCTTGCCTTCGATCCGAATTCCTCTAGACAAGGGCAATAGTTGTTTTTTATCAGCGATTCCTTTCACTTTTGCCACATAGACTTTATCCACTTCATGTTTTGGATGCATCAGTTTTTGTGAAAGATCGCCGTCATTGGTCAGCAATAATAAACCTGAAGTATCATAATCCAATCGTCCGATTGGGTAGAGACGTTCTGGAACTTCAGTAAAAAAGTCTAAAACAACTTTCCTTTTTTTATCGTCAGTTACTGCTGAGATTACGCCACGTGGTTTATAGAGCATATAGTAGACGGGCGATTCTTGTTCAATTGGGACACCGTCAACTTCCACGCGATCTTTGGCACTCACCTGTACTCCTAGTTCCTTAACAATTTGACCATTGACACTGACACGACCTGCCACAATCAACTCTTCTGCTTTTCTGCGAGAAGTGATTCCAGCATGTGCGATTACTTTTTGCAAACGTTCCATTATGAGTCTCCTTCTTGTTTGTAACGATCATAAAAAAGATCCACTGGTCCATCTTCTTCGAGTTCGTCTTCCATTGCTTGAATATCAGGTAATTCGGCTAATGATTTTAGGCCAAAGTAATCCATGAAGTATTCAGTGGTTCCATATAAAATTGCTCGACCTGGTCCATCAACACGGCCTTTTTCCTCGATCAATCGTTTTGCGACTAATTTCTGTACGGAGCCGCTGGACTGGACCCCACGAATCTCTTCTACTTCGATTCGTGTGATCGGTTGCTTGTAGGCAATGATCGACAATGTCTCTAACGCAGCTTGCGAAAGAGAGTTGCCCATTGGCGATTCTGCGTATTTCTTTAATAACGGTGCGACTTCTTTCTTTGTGGACAAAACAAAATGATTCCCAACTTCTAAAATATGCAAGGCTGAATCTTCATTTTCTTCATAACGCTGATTCAATTCTTGCAAGTACTGATAGACAGCCGCAGTTTTGCTATTGACTAAGTAGCTTAATTCTTCTAATCCGATCCCTTCATCTCCTACGACAAAGAGAATCGCTTCTATTTCACTATATTTACTCATCTGTTTTACCTGCTGGGTAAAGCAAGATCGATTCATAGTTTCCTTCTTGCTCTACTCGAATATATCCTTTTTTCATTAATTCTAATAATGCCATGAAAGTGGTAACGACTTCTGTTTTGCTGTAATTGGTGAAAAAAGAATCAAAACGTCGTCCCTTTTTGGCATTTCGTTGCTGCATTTCCAATTGGATCGTCGCCATTTTTTCATCAATGGTACTTTCATCTGGTGTGATCTTTGTCTCCAGTACTTTCCGACTCTTTTTCTTTTCAAGCATTTTATGAAAAGCCAAGAATAAATCGATCGTGTTGAACCGGTTGGCTGCCAATTCATCACTTTTTTCTTTATAGGCATCGACATCCATCGGATCTTTCGTAAAGTATAAACTTCGTTCTTCCGCTTTTTCGGATAATTGTTCGGCTGCGTATTTGTATTTACGGTATTCCAATAGCTGAGCAACCAGCATATCCCTTGGATCTTCTTCATAAGGATCGTTTTCTTCAATCAAGATCTCTTGTTTTGGCAGCAGCATCTGGCTTTTGATTGCCATCAGTGTAGCAGCCATCACCAAGTATTCTCCGGCAACCTCTAACTCTAAACTTTTCATTGCATGAATATATTGCATATATTGTTCGGTGATCGCTGCAATTGGAATATCATAGACATCGATCTCCAATTTTTGGATCAGATGCAGCAACAGATCCAACGGTCCCTCAAAGACATCTAGTTTGATATTGATTTCTTCCATGTCTTCCTCTATTTCTAGGCACGAGGAAAGTGCTGCTTATACACTTCCGTCATCCTTTTTTTCGTAATATGAGTATAGATCTGTGTCGTGGATATATCTGCATGCCCTAATAATTCTTGAACGGTACGCAAATCGGCACCATTTTCCAATAAATGGGTGGCAAAACTATGCCTTAGCGTATGTGGCGTCACATTTTTTGTAATGCCTGCCTTGCGCACGAGGGCCTTTAAGTTTTTCCAGATTCCTTGACGAGAAAGTTGTTTTCCATGATTATTGACAAAAAGATGACTCTCTTCTGGATGTTTCCGAGTCAAAAAAGGGCGTGCTTCTTCCAAGTAAGTTTCGATCCACTGAATCGCCAGATCTCCTAAAGGAACGATTCGTTCCTTGTCACCTTTCCCTGTCGTCTGCAACAGACCCATGCTTAAATGAAGGTCTTTCAGTTGCAACCCGATCAGTTCACTGACCCGAAGGCCGGTAGCATACATCACTTCTAAAATCGCACGATCGCGGATTCCCAACACTTCTTTGGTATCCGGTGTCTCGATCAAGCGCTCAACCTCAGAAAGGCTCAATGTATCAGGCAGTTTCTGTTGTTTTTTTGGGGAATCGATGTGCTGCATAGGATCATGATCCGTAAAGCGTTCTTGACGGAGAAATTGATGAAACCTTCTCAAGCTTGATACCATTCGAATAATGGTCGCCGAGGATTTCCCTGATTGCTGCAATTGCTGCAAAAAAGAGAGGATCAAGACACGATCCACCGCCTGCCAATCTTTGATGTGCTGTTCCGTCAAAAATGTAAGGTACTGCTCTAGGTCGCGCTCATAACTTTTACGGGTATTTTGGGATAGCCCCCGCTCAATCGTCAGATAATGCAAATAATCGATGATCTGTTCTTTCATACACGTCCCCCCTACTTTCAACCTCTTTATCATAACAAATTAAAGCTTGATATGATAGTAGTTCAACCACAAAAAAAGCTGAGGAGCAATTACGCTTCACTCAACTTCGCTACATTTTTTGTCTGACACTTCTGACACACTCCATGAAAAGTCAATCGGTGGTCTTTTACTAGAAAATGGTATTTTTTCTCTACGATGTCTTCGACACCTGTCAGCAGATCTTCTTCTACTTCTTCGATACTGCCACACTCTAAACAAAGCAAATGGTGATGGAAATGCTTTGCTCCTTCTTTGCGCAGATCGTAACGAGAAACACCATCATTGAAACTCACCTTGTCCACGATTTTTAGATCAGTTAAGATTTCTAATGTACGATACACTGTAGCTAGTCCAATTTCTGGACTTTTTTTGCGCACAAAAAAGAAAATTTCTTCTGCAGATAAATGATCTTTCTCATTCTCCAAAAGAACCAACAAGGTAGCTTCTCGTTGTGGAGTCAATTTAAATCCTGATTCATGAAGTTGTTTTTTTGTCTTCTTTAAAGCAGCAGTTGTATTCATACAGGCCTCCATACATCGCTAATTTATAACGATTCTAATCTAAGAGACGTCAACTCTTAGATAATATTGTAATCATTATAAATTAGAATGAGAAAAGATACAAGCATTCTCAATTGGATTTTTTGACTTTGATGGTGAAGCCGTCTTTTTGTTCCACTAAACGCTGTTTCATCAAGGTACCGATCGCCCGCTTGAATTGGCCTTTACTGATACCGAATGTCTGCAGAATCTCTTCTGGTGTCGATTTATCAGTAAAAGGAATACGATGATCTGCAGCTCGATCCAAGAATGTCATGATCATAGCAGCATCATTTGAAATTGCTTCATAAGCACGAGGCTTCAATGATAAATTCAGAACACCATCCGGGCGAACACCAATTACTCGTCCTGAGACAACTTCTCCTAAACGTGGTTCTTGGTATCTTTCGGAAGGATGGATAAAGCCAATGTAGAAATCATCCGTGAGCAAGTAAGTTCCCGCAAGTTTCAAGCGATAGACTGTCCCTGTAATGTCAGCATTCTTCAACGTCTCTGAACCACGTTTACTCAATGCTTTAAAAATCTTTTCATCCGCTAAAGAAGCCCAGATTCGATCCTTTTCATCCACCGTCAAGCTGACCATCAAGCGATCGCCTTTCTTTGGCCAAAGTTCCCGCATTGTTGGTAATTCATCTAATGATACCACCATATCTTTATCTTTGAGCCCAATATCGACAAAAACGCCTAAATCTCGACGACTGTCCGTGACAGTTCCGAAAGCATAATGTCCTTGGCGGCTTTTAGGAATCTCCGTAGTGATTACGAGTTCTTGTTTTTGATTCTGATAACCAAAGCCCTCCACAGCTTCTCCAAGATGGTGCTCTCCTTCTGCTTTTGATAAGCGAAAAGTCAGACCATTTTTTTGTACAAAGTAATTTTGATCATTCTCATCAATGATCAATCCGCTAAAAACGGATGCCAATAAGTCTTTCATTTTTTCTCTCCTTAGAAATGATTTACTAGAAAAAGAATCGAATCGCCGCCATCGTGATGACGCCTGTAACAACGATCTTCATCAAATCTTTTGTATAATAACCGACCACTAGCGCTGGTAAACAAGCAACGGTTTCTTTGACTTTAAGCAATGGAAATTGTCCTTCACGAAAAACCAACAGATTTTGAACAAGCAGCGCCCCAAGAATACAAAGGGGTAAGTAGCTTAGAAAGATCGTGAATTTTTCAGGAAAAACTAATTTCTTCGAAAATAAAAACGGCAGCACCCGAGGTATCCAAGTAACGACACCACAAGCTATCATCAGTATAACAAAATCAATCATGATGTGTCACCGTCCCTATCAAACATCCAATCAAAGTGGCAGCAATCACGGCTACTTCAGCTGTTGAAATTCGCATAAAAAGGACCAATGAAATTACCACAGCGGCTAGCACCAGCACCGTCTGCTTGGTCTTCTTTTTTAAAGGCAACTCTACTTGAAAAAGGAATAAGCCAACAAACATAGCCACTAGTGCAAAGTCCAGTCCTAATGCTTCAGGATCAGGAATATATGACCCTAACAACGCTCCTAAGAAAGTGGCAAAGATCCAACTTAAATAGGCCATGACATTCAATCCGTGAGTCCATCGGGTAGTGATTGGTTTGTTTTGTTGCAAAGCTGTCGTTAAAACTCCATAGGATTCGTCTGTCAGCAATGTGCCGATGCCAATTCCTGACACTAATGAAGCAGAACGGAAATAAGGTGCTACCGATAAACTCATCAAAAAGTGGCGTAAGTTTACTAAGAAAACTGTCGCAACGATCGAAGTAAACGGTGCTTGAATAGCCAAAAGGGCACAGATGATAAACTGGGCACTTCCAGCATAGACAATGATCGACATCAAGAGGACTTCAATGACCGTCAAGCCGATTCCTTTCCCCACGACTCCCATTGCAAAACCAATGCCTAGATAACCCAGAATCGTTGGAATACAGGCAATAACTCCATCACTGAACTGTTCATATCTTTCAATTTTCTGCAACAAAAAAACCTCCGTTTCCGATTGATTATCATCCATCATATCGAAAAGCCGGAGGAGAAACAAGCTGTTTTTTGATTCAATAATGTAATTATGCTGAAAATTTTCTAAGTGTCACCCATCACCGAATCGTATGATCATTTCCATTTCCACGGAAATACCCGGTTTTGGCATTCACTGTAAAGAGATACATTGGAAAAGCGGAATCACCGGTTCCTTTCAACAAGGAGCCTTGGTTGTTGGTCGCATAAAAATTATAGTAACCTTCTCCATTCACGATTCGTACGCGCTCAAAGGTATAACCCCCTTCAACGACATAGCCGCGAGCAATTGCGGTTGCAATGATCTTTTCTTGGACACCAGGCGCCCAATTCCAAGCCGGATTGCTAGAGTCTGCCAAATCACTTTCACGTGCTGGAATGATTGGTTGATTATTGGTATTCGTTGGTGTATTCGGCGATAATACATAATCAGCTTCAGAAGACTGGCTATTGTTAGCCGTAGTTGTTTCTTGAGCTGCGGCGGCTTTTTCCGCTTGTGCCTGAGCTGCTTCTTGGGCCGCCTTCTCTTTAGCAGCCTTCTCGGCAGCTTCTTTTTTCTTCAGTGCAGAATCAATCGGTGCTATCTCAGCAGTCAATTGCTCTTTTAAAGAAGCAATCGGCAATGCATCGATCTTCTTCACTAAATCATTGTAGCTTTTTCGCGTGACTTTGTCAGAAAGTTCACCCTCTTTATTCAAAGCAACCATGCTTTTGACTGCATTTCGTACTTCTTCGATCTGGGCATACTCTTTTTGCCCTTGATCAATCGCCCGATTTACTAATTGATCGAATGGTGTTTCAGCTGTTCTTTTTGACATAGTCACTGCCGAAGGCTCTTTTAAGGAAACCTTCTGCAATTGATCTTCAATGATCACTGGACTAGTGAAATACCCATTGATTTCCGAAAGAGTCGCCATCTTTTCTTTGATTGTTTCAGACTGAGCCAACAAGTCCGGGTAACGGCTTTCCGTTTTATACTTGGCTAGTCGATCAGTCAATGCCGTCAATTGCATAGTTGTTTTGTCTGCTTTGATAAATCCTTGGTTATCGTCGGTATAAAAATCGGCTAGATCCGCTTCGATCTGGTCCAGCTCACTTGCTGTCGCAATTTGTTCTTGACGAGCGGTCTCTTCGTAATAATACCAGCCACCTGCAGAAACAAGTACCAACGCCGCAGCCGCTACATAGAATTTTTTGCGTGACTTTTTATTTTTGGGCAGTGGATCGGTTTTACTCTTCGTATTTTCAGATACCGCTGTTTTTTCTGGAATTTCGGCAAGCTTTGTTTCTTCTGCTTCAATTTTCGGTTGCGGACTCTCTGTTGATTGAGGGCTTTCTGAAGATTCAGCAATCGCTGCAGTATCAGTTTGTTCATCTTCTAATCCAGATTGAGATTGTTCCTCCGTTAGAGGAAGAGCCTCTTTATCGTCCGTGACTTCCGGTATCACTGGAACATCTGTCGCATCTTCATCCATCTCTGAATTTTTATGTTGACGAATATAAGCAGATAAAATAGCCGAATCGTGATCTTCAGGGACCTCGGCTGAATCTACTAAATCATTGGGCTCTGCGGAACTTTCTGCGATCGATTGGATTCCTTTGTCTGATCCAGACACTTCATTGCTTTCATTTCCACTGTGCATCGATTGTTCTGCTGACTGATATTCAAGTGACTGTGATTCGATCGTTTCGGACACATCTGATAGCGTTTCTTTTGAAACGGGTGTCTGTTCTATATTTGGGTTCGTTATCAGCTCTTGCACGTTTACGTCGTCTTCTGACTGATTGTTCTTTGACTCATCAGTTTCATTCTTGTCTTCGAAATGTTCAATTAATTCACCTAAGGGAACATCCTTAAAATCAGACCAGCGGATATCATCATTTTGCTGCGGATTCTTTTCGGATACCGTCTCATTCGTATGAGGGGCTTCTTTTTCATTTGCCTCATCCGCTTTAACAAACTCAAAGCCGCAGTTTGGACATTTCTTTTGTGCATCAATTGATTCAAATCCACATTGAGGACATGTTTTCATCATTTGTTCGAATTTGCTCCTTTTATTTTGAACCTGCTTCGGCAGGTATCTGTTCATCGTTGAAAGGTTTCATTTTACTACAGAATATCACACTTATAGACTTGCCCTTTATTCACTGGCTTTGGTGAAAAAACTCTCTGTACCAAAATGATTCACCTTCGTGTAAATGATTCACAAAATTAAATTTATCATATTCAAAGCAATTAGCCAACACTTGCTTCGTTACGTTTTTATTAAGTTCATTACTTTTCCTACGAAAGTTGGCTAAACCACAAGAAAAAGACTTCTCCAAGCATACTTCTTGGAAAAGTCTTTGTGGTCTCAGTTTTATTCTAGAAAATCTTTTAATTGTTTTGAGCGGGATGGATGGCGTAATTTACGTAACGCTTTTGCTTCGATCTGACGAATCCGTTCTCTCGTTACACCAAAAACTTTTCCGACTTCTTCTAAAGTACGTGTCCGACCATCATCGATACCAAAACGCAATCGCAAAACATTTTCTTCACGATCGGTCAACGTATCTAGTACGTCTTCCAGTTGTTCTTTCAACAATTCGTAGGCTGCATGTTCGGCGGGACTTGTCGCATCTTGATCTTCGATAAAATCGCCTAGATGGGAATCATCCTCTTCACCGATCGGTGTTTCCAATGAAACTGGCTCTTGTGCGATTTTCAAGATTTCACGTACTTTTTCAGTTGGCAGATCCATTTCTGCTCCGATTTCTTCCGGTGTCGGTTCGCGACCTAGATCTTGCAGTAATTGCCGTTGGATTCGAATCAATTTATTGATTGTTTCCACCATATGGACTGGAATCCGAATCGTCCGTGCTTGGTCGGCAATAGCACGAGTGATTGCTTGACGAATCCACCAAGTGGCATAAGTCGAGAACTTGAATCCTTTGCGGTAATCGAATTTTTCAACAGCTTTCATCAAGCCCATGTTTCCTTCTTGGATCAAGTCCAAAAACTGCATCCCCCGACCAACGTAACGTTTCGCAATACTTACAACGAGACGTAAGTTGGCTTCAGCTAACCGTTGTTTCGCTTCTTGGTCGCCTTCTTCGATTTTTAAAGCAAGGGCTACTTCTTCTTCGGCAGTCAATAAGGGTACGCGTCCGATTTCTTTCAAATACATCCGTACCGGATCATTGATCTTGACACCCGTAGGAGCGGAAAGATCTTCTTGTGGTTGCGTTGCTTGCTGCTTTTCATTGCTCTTCAAACTATGAACGGAAGGCTCCCCATTCTCATCTACTACACTGATCCCTGAGTCTTCCAGTTTTTGGATCAGCTTGTCCATTGCGTCTGCATCTAAAGAATAAGGGGTCGCTAAATGATTGGTTAGTTCGTCATAAACGACTTGTCCTTTTGGTTTGTTTTCTTTGATAAATTCGGCAACAGCTTTGTCATATGTTTTCTTTGTTTCTTCTGCCATGAAAGAAAGCCCCTTTCAGTTCGCTATTTAGCTTGTTTCAACCGTTTGGTCAAATCAATGATCGCAATTGCTAATTCCAACTCTAATTGCTGGTTTCCTTTTTGTCGTGCTTCTTGCTGCTGGATTCGTTTTTGATTGATTTCTTCAGCAATGCCCGACTTACGAAATACCTGCAGAAGGTCTTGGAATTCTTGTTCCGTCCCCTCTTCAGAAGCCTTGATATCAGCGATCTCGATCACTTGTTGTTTCATTTGTTCATCTTTCAAAAAATCCAAGAATTTTGCTAGGATAAATTGCTCTTCGGTTTCCATATACGCATCGTATAAAAAATAGATTTGTTGGTATTTATCATGAATAAACGCAACACCGGTACTTTTAAAACGAGGATTCAGCGTATTGTCATGGAACAGACGATATAACAGTAATTCCTCCGCCTTTTCTACCTGAGTTTTCCGTTGCTGTCGTGGTGGCGGTGGTGCTACACTCACTGCTTCACGAACTGGCGGTGAAGGCGTTGGGGTCGGCTGCGTCTGTTTTAACTGACGCAATTGCGTCTGTAGTGTTTCTCGACTAATATGAAATTCAGTTGAAAGTTGTGTCAAGTATCGGTCTTGTTCTAGCAAAGAATCTACATGCTGTAATTCTTGCAAGACCTCTTGGACATAATCGATCTGTTCTTTTTCATTGGCCAAATTGCGATTGGCACGATGAAAGTCCATTTTGAATGCAAACACCGTTTCTCTGCCATGCATGGCCAGTTTGAAAAAGGCCTCTGTACCATACTTTCGCACATAATCATCCGGGTCCAGACGTTCAGGGACTCGAACGACGGAGAGATTCACGCGGCTATGTTCTTGTAAAAGATCAATCCCGCGATTCGTTGCATTGATTCCTGCCTGGTCACCATCATAGCAAAGGATGACTTCTGTAGCGACACGTTCAATATTGGCAATCTGCTGGTTCGTCAAACTAGTTCCCATTGAAGCGATCCCGTTCTCAATTCCTGATTGCCACGCTGCGATTACATCCATAAAGCCTTCAAATAGAAAGACTTGGCCTTCTTTTCGGATTGATCGCCGGGCTTTATCAAAGTTGAAAAGTACTTCACGCTTATTGAAAAGCATTGTTTCCGGACTGTTCAAATACTTGGGCTGGTCTTTGCTATCATCCTGTTCCGTTTGAAACCAGCGTCCAGAAAAACCGATGGTCTTTCCTTGAGGGTTCCGAATCGGAAACATGATTCTTTGATAAAAACGGTCAGCAAGTTGCCCATCGTTCCTTTGTACAAAGAGACCTGTATCCGCAAAAAATGCCGCATTTGCTTTTTCATTCAAAAAAACTTTTTCCAAAAAGGCACGCTCGTTAGGCGCAAAACCAATCTGAAATTCGTCAATCAGTGCCATCGTCAATCCGCGTTCCAGCAAATAATCCAATGCGCCTTGCCCGGCAGCCGTATTGACTAACATGTGATGATAGACTTCAGCAGCTTTTTCATGCAACGCGATCAATTGATTTTGCTGAGAAGAGGTTGCATCAATTGCTTCGGTTTGCTTGTATTGCTCATCTAAAGGGATATCACTGATTTCTGCAACTTTCAAAACAGATTCTGGAAAACTTAATCCTTCTAACTCTTGCAAAAAACCAAAGACATTGCCTCCGCGGCCACAGCCAAAACAATGGTAGATCTGCTTGTCTTCTGCCACAGAAAAAGAAGGTGACTTTTCGTTGTGGAAGGGACATAATCCAAAATAGTTTTTCCCAGATTTCTTCAACTGGACGTACTGACCAACGATATCAACGATATTGCTTCGTTCTCGAATATCATCAATGACCGTTTGAGGTATTCGTGCCATCCACTCACCTCCATTCGGTAAGTATTCCCGTATTCATTAGGTAAAAAATCGCACCAATCAGAATCAGTGCGACGAATAATTAGACAGAATCACTCATATTGATTCTATCATATTTTATTGTTTTTTCAAGTCTTTTACCTGCTTGATTTCAGAGACTTTCAAGAAAACAAAATACTACCCATTTTTATCTTCCATTGATTGAATTTTACCACATCTGCATAAAATAAATTGCCACCATTGTGATACAAATAACCGCCATTATAAGTGATCGACTGCCACCCCCAGTAACGATAGGTTTGCTCATTATCATTTCCTAACAAAGGAGAAAGCACTTCTTTTGAATAGGACTCTGCCAGTTCTAGCGTATTTTCGCCACCATTCTTGGCTACATAATCAATATAGTCTGTCCCAAAATTATAGGCTTGAACGGCGGTCCACAGATCACAGTCCATGTCAACAGATTTTTTGATCAGTTTAGCCAGATAAGCCACTCCCTGCTCGATACTGTCTTGGGCATTTTCAAATTGATTTTGTTTCCCGTAAGCACTCTCTGAGCTTTGCATCGGGTCGTTTCCTTCCCCTTTTGATTCAGTCAACATAATACTCATCGCTAATTCCTGATAGTCGCTGATGCCATATTTTTCTGTTTGCTCAGCGATTGTTTCTTCATAAGAATACACTTTCTTTAGAGCTGTATAATTTTTATAGCCTAAAAACAGTCCGCCGATAAGCAACAGGACTCCAGCTATTTTTGCTATAAAAATAAAAAATCGTCGCAGTTTTCTCATGGAAAAACATCCTATCTTTTTAGTGTCAGCTTCTATCCTACTATGAAACTTATTTGCTGACTAGGTTTGTTTTCCATCATCTAAAATCCTTAATAAAATCACAAAGAAATTTAGAAAAAGAAACAGTGACTGTCCTAAAAGGCTCTAGTCACTGCTTCATTTTTGTTGAAACACTGATTTATTTTTCGATTTCAGTAACGATACCGGAACCAACTGTGCGGCCACCTTCACGAATAGAGAACGTCGTTCCATTTTCAACGGCGATTGGATGAATCAATTCCACATCGATGGTCACGTTGTCACCTGGCATCACCATTTCTGTTCCTTCAGGCAATGTAATGTTCCCTGTCACATCCGTTGTACGGAAATAAAATTGTGGACGATAGTTGTTGAAGAATGGTGTATGACGACCACCTTCTTCTTTCGTCAATACATAAACTTCTGCTTGGAATTTTGTATGTGGTGTGATCGAACCTGGTTTAGCCAATACTTGTCCGCGTTCGATTTCGTCACGAGTGATCCCTCTTAGCAAGACACCTACATTGTCGCCGGCTTCCCCAAAGTCCATCGTCTTGCGGAACATTTCGACGCCTGTCACTACAGCTTTTTGAGTTTCAGGTTTGATACCGACGATTTCTACTTCATCGCCTACCCGAACTGTTCCCCGATCGATCCGTCCGGAGGCAACTGTTCCTCGTCCAGTAATCGAAAAGACATCTTCAACTGGTAAGAGTAATGGTTTGTCTGTATCCCGCTCTGGTGTTGGGATATAGCTATCTACTGTATCCATTAATTCCATGATGGCAGCTTCTGCATCAGGGTCTCCTTCCAACGCTTTTAATGCCGAACCTTTGATAACAGGAATGTCATCACCTGGAAAATTATATTCAGATAGTAGTTCTCTTACTTCCATTTCCACTAAATCGATCAATTCTTCGTCATCGACTAAATCGATTTTGTTCAAGAAAACAATCAGATGTTTCACACCAACTTGTCTCGAAAGCAAGATATGTTCCCGAGTTTGAGGCATTGGACCATCTGTTGCGGATACAACTAAAATCGCACCATCCATTTGGGCAGCACCGGTAATCATATTTTTAACATAATCCGCGTGTCCTGGAGCATCAATGTGAGCATAGTGACGTTTTTCTGTTTCATATTCAACGTGAGCGGTATTGATCGTGATACCACGTTCCCGTTCTTCAGGAGCCGCATCAATACTTGCGTAATCTTGCGGATTAGCGAGTCCTTTTTTACCAAGAACTGTCGTAATGGCAGCAGTCAGTGTCGTTTTCCCATGATCCACGTGTCCAATTGTACCAATGTTTACATGTGGTTTACTACGATCATAATGTTGTTTTGCCATAATAATTTCCCTCCTAAATGAGATGTAGCGCCGTTGGATCGGCTCTACTATCAATTATAGACTTTTCCTTACAAAAGTAAAAAATTCTTTCTTACTTATTTTTTGTAAGTTTAAACCTATCTCTATTATAGGTCAAATTTAGTCAAAGTCAAGAATATTGTCTCCTTCATTGTTCGCCGTTTTTATTCAAAATTTCTAAGATTTGCTTTGATTTTGATAAAATAGTTGGACGGGTCTGCTTTTTTATAGAATAATAGATATGAGGTGAACAGGAATGAAAAAAATCATTGCGAGTTTGATCGTCTTTGGCGTTTTCTTAGGCGGCTGTTTCTTTGCCTACCGTTATTACTATGGCGGCACTGCTTACTACACCGAAATCACTACCAGCGGTACCCACTCAACATCAATTGCCAGTGATGGTGTGGCTCAAGATATTTATAAATATGAACAAGCGGCTTATAATGAATCAGGTGAAGAGAAGATCGTTAAAATGAATGAACACCGCTCCAAGCCCCTACGAGAAGGAGCTTATCTGAAACTATTAGTCAATCCCCGCAAAGGTGTCCTCAGTTGGGAAGAAGTCTCACAAGAAGATGTACCCAAACCCGCTTTGGATCAACTCAACAATAAATAAAAATAGCTGCCAGAGACTCCTTGAGAAGAGCCTGGCAGCTATTTTTATATGCGATTGATGACTTCTTCCACATTTTTGATGGTTACAGAAATCGTGCCATCGGGATTGTTGATGAATTCGATCAAATTAGGATCTCGATAGACATCCAATGGAACGATCAACTCGATACCATTGGAAAGTTTTAGCTTTTGTTTGCCATATTTTTTTTCTGAAATTTCTCTGACCTCTCGCAGCATAGGGGCTTGATCGATATACCCTTTTTCTGCTACTTCTTCTTGAAAGGCCATCTGAGCCGTAATATTATCTTTGAATACTTTTTGGGCAATCGAATCTACATGCAGCTGACCATTTTCTTCTATTGTATCGTAAACAGCCTCTTTGACATCGGCGATGACATCATAAGAAGGGGTCTCAAACTTTTGACCAATTTTTTCAGCTACCTTTTTGATGACTTTGACATTTTCTTCTAGAGAAGGCAGCGGTTCAGAATCAATCACTTTCGTGGAGAAATAGAAATATTTTTCTCCGGAGAAGGTATATTTTTTCTCTACTAATTCGTAAGTCAGCTGCTCGACATCGATCGTTATTCCTTCATCTGCTTTTTGGGTTTTGCCAGCTAAAAGTGCTCGATGCAAAATCAGATTATTGGCGATACCTGTTTCAGTACTGTCGATAAAGTGCGTGTAGCCATCTGTATAGTTAACCTTCAAAAATGCTAATTGCAGTTTGGTATCTAATTCATACAAAACAATGAAAGCATCCGCACTTGGTGCATCTTCACTTTGTTGGTAAACTTCATACCAGCGTCGCAGGATTGCTTCACTGCTTTCTACAAATGCTTCCGGCGCTTGTTTGACGAATCTAGCCATCTCAGAGTCCTCCAGCAAGCGGCCGGTCTTTGTCTGAGGTGTCGCTAATTTTTGAATTTTTTTCGTTAAATAATCTCGGATGTATTCCGTTGTCAGATCCAATTCCACTTGCGAGTATACGGGATCACCCGTTTGTCGATCCACAATGTGCATAATCGCACGCTTTAAATAGATATCCATATTCTCTCTCCTTATCCATTTCTCAAGTGTACAAAAAAACTGGTTCAAAACACAAGTTTTTTTACATCTTTTTTGTGCATTATTTTGATCAGAAGTATCTTCCATTGGAAAAAAATCCCTTCTCTGCTAAACTAAAAACAAAGAAATGGAGGAATGAAAATGAACAGTTATACTTTATCGAACAATGTATCGATTCCTGAACTTGGCTTTGGCACTTGGCAAACACCAAATGGTGACGTTGCTGTTTCTGCTGTCAAAAAAGCATTGGAAGTTGGTTACCGTCATATCGATACCGCGCAAGGTTACAAAAATGAAGACAGTGTTGGACAAGCAATTAAAGAAAGTGGCATTCCTAGAGAAGAAATCTTTTTGACAACAAAATTATGGAATGAAAATCACTCTTACGACTTGGTCCTTTCTTCCTTTGAAGAATCGTTGAAGAAATTACAAACCGACTATATCGATCTTTTCTTGATTCATTGGCCAAATCCAGTGAAATTCCGTGACAATTGGCAGTCAGCAAATGCAGAAACATGGCGCGCGATGGAAGAGCTTTATCAAGCTGGGAAGATCAAAGCCATCGGCGTCAGCAATTTCTTGCCTCATCATTTCGAAGAACTGAAAAAAACAGCCACTATTTTCCCAATGGTCAACCAGATTTTCTTAGCGCCTGGTGAATTACAAAAAGAAGTAGTGTCTTATTGCCAAGAGCACAATGTCTTATTGGAAGCTTACAGTCCTTTAGGCACAGGAAAGATCTTTGACGTTCCTGAAATGCAGGAACTCTCTGACAAGTACGGCAAAACGATTGCTCAAATCGCGATTCGCTGGTCTTTACAACATGATTTCTTGCCGCTGCCTAAATCTGTTACACCAAGTCGTATCGAGGAAAACTTAGCAGTCTTTGATTTTGAGCTTTCTGATGAAGATATGCAGCGAATCGACCAACTAGATGGAGTCGTTGGGAAAGCAACTAATCCGGATACAACAGGATTCTAATGAGGGAAAACCCGATGGATTCTACACGTTTGGATCAACTGCCCACTGCCGTCAAGCGAGCCTTGCATCCTGATTTTGTATTTCTGATTTTTCCCGACTACGTTCAACATTTTCCCGCACGTCAGTGGGATCAGTCAGACTATCAGCAAATGCTTGCTGAAAAAGCGAAGATGCCGCTAAGCTTTTTTCTATGGGAAAATTGCTTGGTCGCCTATGGTAAAAATGATTCGTTTATTTTGATGCCTAAATATCAGCAAATCGACGCTTTGAGCACTATGCGATGAACCTGGTATATCTTTAGAAGTAAGTTGTTGCCCTCAGAAACAGTCAAAGTCATCCCCTACTCATTGGGTATGATCTTGGCTGTTTCTTTTATTTCATTTAAAGAAAAGCCATTTTTTCTGATAATCAAAAGAAATTCCTCATTTTTTCATGAAAACCCCTGTTCATTTTCGTCATTATTCCTTATAATCGAGATTGATTGAGAGGAGAAGAATATGAAAAAGAAACAATTAGCCAAGTTAAAACAACAATTTCGGCCATCTTATGAAATGGCACGTCAACAATTATTTTCAGCGATCCAACACAAGACAGCTGCAAATTTTGGACTAGAGACCACCGTTTATATCAACCCTAAAAACCGTGAGGAAATGTTGATTGAACTGCAAACGGCAACGACCAAAGAACAAAAAATCGCAGTTCCTTTAGACGAGAATTTCAAAATCGTTGTGAAACGAATCCAAAAACAAGAAAAAGGTCTATTAGATCGTTTTAGTGATAATCTAGTGGAAGAAATCGCCGCTTATTGGTTACCAGCAACATCAGCTGTCAATCAACCAGAAGCCTCTGCTACCGAACCAGTCTCAGAATCTCAGACGGAAGCAGCGGAAACAACGGATGGTTTTGCCGCTTTTGAAGAAAAAATGACTGCATTTCCTAAATTCTCTGTTGAAAGAAATGCCGAGAATGTGCAGATTTTTGAAGATACAGCGAAAGAAAAACGCCTATTGGCAACTATATCAGCGACTGAAGTTGGCGAATTCACTGTTGAACCTGCCTTAGCTCGTAAGTACAAACTGAAGCTGGATGTGATTCCATTGATCGAAGAGTATGCGAATACCCCACTAACTGAACGTTAAGCTAAAGAGACGATGATAGAAAAAAACGAACAGCTCAACTGTTGGGGTTTGGCTGTTTCATTTGTTGGAATCCTTCTATCATCGTCTCTTTCTTTTAAAGACGTCTTTGCCCATTACCAAAAAGCCATCTGCTAAAGGGTATTGATCAAATTTCCTAGGACTAAACAACTCTACTCTGTATCAAGGAGGACCATGATGAACGATTCTAAATATCTCCTAAAACATACAGTTCCTGAAGTAGCTGAATACCTAACTCTACGAAAAGCCTGCGGTCTTTCTCTTCGTGGAACAGCTGCGAGTAAGATTGGTTTAAGCAATAGTCTTTTTGCAGTGACTGTTCGAAGAACCAGCGATCAAACCTTAGTCGGCATGGGCCGATTGATTGGTGACAGAGGTACTGCCTATCAAATCCTAGACATCGCTGTCCTTCCTGAAGATCAAGGCAATGGATTGGCAAAATCAATCATGAGCGCCATAATGAACCATATACATAATGAAGTAGATCCCCAAGCTTACGTGAACCTGATTGCTGATTGTCCAGCTGAAAATCTTTATCAGCAGTTTGGCTTTGTGGAGACAGCCCCCAAAAGTATTGGGATGTACTTAAAAAGATGAGCTTTAGCAGCTTCTAGAAACACTCATCAATTTGTCTATGACAAAAAAACTTGTTTCAACAGTAGCATTTGCTACCGTTGAAACAAGTTTTTTATTGTTCCCGAATTTCTCCTAAAAACCGTAACGCTTGTTGTTGATTCATTGGAGGATTTTGCCGTAGTTTTTCAGCTACTTGCTCGATTTCCGCTTTCTCCGCTCCAACAGCGATCGCTAGTGAACGAGCTTGCATACTCATATGTCCCTTCTGAATCCCTTCTGAGACAAGCGCCCGCAAAGCTGCCAAGTTTTGGACAAGTCCCACACTTGCAGCTAGCGCAGCTAACTCTTGAGAAGAGTGAACATCACTGATTTCCAATGCTGCTTGTGCTTTTGGTAGGACCTTTGTGGCACCACCAACAGTAGCGATAGCTAACGGCAACGTGATTTCCCCTACTAATCGATCTGATTCGATGGTCCAATTAGTCAGTCCTTGATAGCTGCCAGTACGTGCTGCATAGCCGTGGCAGGCAGCAGAAACTGCCCGGGTATCATTTCCAGTGGCCAGCATCACTGCCTCCACCCCATTCATGATGCCTTTATTATGAGTGACTGCTCGATAAGGATCCGTTTTGGCAAACAAAGAAGCTTGAACAATTTTTTGTGCAACCGTGGCGCCACCTCTTTTGCTCAAAGCGGAAAACGGTACTTCACAAACAGCCGTGACTAATGACTCAGTAGCAAGATTGCTTAAAATACTAAATAAGATTTCTTCATTAGGAAACCATTCTCTGAAAAGTGCGGCAACGCCTTCTAAGATCGCATTGATGATATTGGCTCCCATCGCATCCTTGACATCCACGAAAAGATCCACCGATAAAAACGTCGACTGATCAGCAGATTCCTGCTGAGAATCTGCTGGAAAGTGCCGCAGAGCGATGCGCCGCAATCCTCCTTCTCGTTTGACGATCGAAGGATAGCTTTGTTCTGCCCGTTCAAAAATCAAAGCTTGGTTTTCCGCAATCCGTTGCTCGATCTCATTTGGATTCTTTGCAGAAAAAACAATCTGTCCCCGCAACAATCGTTCTTTGCTTTGCGTATGGATCTCACCAGCCATTTTGGCTCCATTACTCATTGCTGCAATCACAGAAGGTTCTTCTGTAGCCATTGGTACGACATATGCTTTGCCGTCCACCTTCAGATTCATGCCTACACCCATTGGCAGCTCGATCTCACTGATTTGGTTCTCAATCAAATGGTTCGCCGTGTCTTCCGCTAACATCATTTGTGACAGTTGTTGTTTTGTTTCACTAGAAATTTTTTGTTGATTCTCAAGCTCTTGTAACCGCTCAGCGGGGGACAACTCATAAAATTTCTTGTCCGTCGGCTTTGCTTTTTCAATTGTTGGCCGCTCCAACAACATAGCCAGCCCTAACCCGCCACCAACACATAAAGAAGCAATCCCATAACGGGCTTGGATCTCTTGCATTTGGTAGACCAAAGAAGTTGCTAAGCGGGCTCCTGTGGCACCAATCGCATGTCCAAGAGAAATTCCGCCACCATAGCGATTGACTTTTGCTGGATCCAATCCCAATTCAGACTCCACCACGATCGAAGATGCAGCAAATGCTTCGTTGATCTCAAACACACCGATGTCTTCTAATGAAACTTTTTGATTTTGAAGAAGTGTTTGAATTGCCTTGATAGGCGAGATCCCCATGATTTCAGGATCAATCCCTACTTCAACGATCTCTTTGATCGTCGCTAAATACGGAATATCATTTGTTTCACAGTAGGTTTTTGATGCTAACAACACCAATGCTGCACCATCATTGATCGTAGAAGCATTTCCAGCAGTTACGGTACCGTCAGTTTTAAAAACTGGTTTTAAAGAAGCCAGTTTTTCCATTGTGGTCTGACTGCGGATCCCTTCATCTGCGGTGATCGTTTTTGTTTCGCCAGCCAGCGGAACGATCTCTTTCGCAAATTTATTCTCTGCTTGCGCTTTAGCAGCTTTCATTTGTGACTGATAGGCAAACTGGTCCTGAGCCTCTCGTGAGATGTCATAGCGTTGCGCCACATTTTCAGCTGTCAAGCCCATTGGCTTACTACTAAAAGCATCTGTTAAGCCATCTAATGTCATACTTGAGACTGGGACACTGTAAGTATCTTCTGCTTTATTGTAATGACTGAGGGACGGAGCATTCGTCATGCTTTCGATCCCCCCGGCTAAAACAACTTGCGCTTTGCCCAACTGGATTTGCTCCATTCCCATTAAAATGGCTTTCAATCCAGAACCACAAACTTCATTGATCGTTGATGCCGGGATGTCCACTGAGAGACCACTTTGTAGGGCCACTTGTCGGGCAGGGTTTTGGCCATTACCTGCTTGTAGGACATTGCCGATGATCACTTGCGCGATTTCTTCCTTGATCTTTTGATTTCGTTCAAACATATCTTTCGCTACAGCAGTACCTAATGCAACTGCTGAAAATTTCTTTAATGACCCATGGTATTTACCGATGGGAGTTCTTCGTGCATCGATAATAACAACTTCTTCCACCATGCCACCTCCAACAGAAATATATCATTATTTCCACAAAAAAAGAATACCCCACGAGTTTGCATTCTGTTCCAATCAGCCATTCTTAAATAAAGTTTAAATTCTAATAGAATTTTTTTCATTTTTAAACAAAAATATGATACCGTATAAACGATAGTTATAACATAAGTTAAACCCAAAGGAGCGTCATAATGAACGTTGGTATTGATAAAATAAATTTTTTTGTTCCGCCTTACTATTTAGACATGGTTGATCTCGCTCACGCTCGTGAGGTAGATCCTAATAAATTTACCATTGGTATCGGTCAAGACCAAATGGCAGTCAGCAAAAAAACACACGATATCGTTACATTTGCGGCTAGTGCAGCAAAAGAAATCTTAGAACCTGAAGATTTGCAGGCAATCGACATGGTGATTGTCGGTACAGAATCTGGAATCGATGAGTCGAAAGCCTCTGCTGTAGTCTTACACAGATTGCTTGGCGTCCAACCTTTCGCCCGCTCTTTCGAAATCAAAGAGGCTTGTTACGGAGCAACCGCAGGGATTCAATTTGCGAAAACCCATATTCAAGCCAATCCAGAAAGCAAGGTTCTAGTCATTGCGTCCGATATTGCTCGTTATGGTTTACGTTCCGGTGGTGAACCAACACAAGGAGCAGGTGCTGTTGCCATGTTGCTTACAGCTAACCCACGAATTCTAACTTTTGAAAATGACAATTTGATGTTGACTCAAGATATTTATGATTTTTGGCGTCCTCTCGGCCACGCTTATCCAATGGTCGATGGGCATCTATCTAACCAAGTTTACATCGATTCTTTCAAAAAAGTGTGGCAAGCTCATTGTGAATGCAATCAAGCCAGCATCAGCGATTATGCTGCAATCAGCTTCCATATTCCTTATACAAAAATGGGGAAAAAAGCATTGTTAGCAGTCTTTGCCGATGAAGTAGAAACGGAGCAGGAACGAGTGATGGCTCGCTATGAAGAATCCATCGTCTATAGTCGCAGAATCGGCAATCTCTATACCGGCTCTCTGTATTTGGGACTGATTTCGTTATTAGAAAATTCGTCTCATTTAAGCGCAGGAGATCGCATTGGTCTTTTTAGTTATGGTTCTGGGGCTGTTTCTGAATTTTTCAGTGGTCGTTTGGTAGCTGGTTATGAAAATCAATTAAACAAAGAAGCCCACACTCAGCTATTGGATCAGCGACAAAAATTAAGTATTGAGGAATATGAAGCCATCTTTACTGATTCATTGGAAATCGATCAAGATGCCGCTTTTTCTGATGATCTTCCTTATAGTATTCGAGAAATTAAAAATACGATCCGTTATTATAAAGAAAGCTAAACTTATTTAATCAAAGCAGCTTAGTTAATCTGGCTGCTTTTTTATTTTATTTTACTATTTGCATACATCTCTTTATCTGTTATAAAAAAAATTTTCAGAATATTGCGTTTTTCAATTGACAGATGGCAGAACTTTCGTCTATACTGAAAATAATTCAAGTTTGGAGGAAGAATCATGAAATTATTGCTATCCCCACAACTGAATATTGCTTACTTTAGCTATTTTAGATAGTTTGTATTCATAACATTGTGGATACAAACCTCACAACACTTTGTTTGTATCTATAATGGCTAGAGCAGTTTAACGTGAACAGCAGCCATGTAGAGAATCTTCTAAATGGCCGCACTGAATTTCTGAATTTTGGTAAGTTCAAATCCATTTAGACGATTGTCTGAATGGATTTTTTTGTTCCGTTGGGTTTAAATCAAGACTTTTTAGGAGGAATATTTGATGAAAATGAAAAAATGGATCACAACTGGCCTATTGGCAACTACCTTAGGACTTGGACTTGCGGCATGCGGGAATACCAACAATGCCACTGAAGATGGCAAAAAAACGGTTGGTATCTTGCAGCTGGTGGAACATGGTTCGTTAGATGCTGCCTATGAAGGATTCAAAGAAGGTTTGGCGGAAGGCGGCTATAAAGAAGGCGAAAACCTTACTTTAGAATACCAAAATGCCCAAAACAGCCAAGACAATCTGAAGAGTATGAGCGAAAAACTTGTAAAAAATTCTCCTGATCTTCTCTTAGGGATCGCGACACCAGCTGCTGTCTCATTGGCGAATGAAACAACAGATATTCCGATCGTTGTAACTGCAGTCACTGATTTAGTTGAAGCAAAATTAGCGGAGTCCAATGAAGCTCCTGGACGCAATATCACTGGTACATCTGACATGGTCCCTATCGATAAACAGATTCAATTGTTATTGAGTATCGTCCCTGACGCTAAAACAATCGGTATTATGTATAATGCTGGAGAAGCAAATTCAAAAATCCAAGCAGATTTGGCAGAAAAAGCATTGAAAGATGCAGGTGTAGACGTCAAAGTCTTGACAGCAAACACGACAAATGATGTCCAACAAGTAACTACTAGTTTAGCTAAAGATGTGGATGGTATCTACGTGCCAACAGATAATACCTTTGCTTCTGCTGCGGCAGTCGTTGGTGAAGTAGCCAAAGAAACCAAAACACCGATCGTTGCTGGTTCTGTCGAGCAAGTGGAAGATGGCGCTTTAGCTACATTCGGGATCGATTACAAGTCACTAGGCAAACAAACGGGTGAATTGGCTGCAAAAATTCTTGATGGAGATGAAAAGCCCGCTACAACACCTGTAGAAACAGCGAATAAACTAGAGCTAGTTGTGAACCAGGAAATGGCAACTGCATTAGGAATTGATCCAGAAAGCATCGTGGCTCCTGAGTAATTTTGCTACTATCTACTATCTACTATAATTTTGCTGCTATATGATGAAATGATGAAAACTAACTTGAAACTAAAAACCTAAAAATGATTTGAGGAAACCTTATGAATTTAATCAATACATTTTTCATACTTATTCAATCAGCTGCCTCTCAAGGTATGTTGTGGGCATTATTAGCGATCGGGGTTTATTTGACCTTCCGGATCTTAGATATTGCCGATTTGACAGCTGAGGGAAGCTTTCCATTAGGAGCCGGCATTGCTGCTGTCAGCATCACCAATGGCCTTTCCCCTTTTACGGCAAGTCTGTTGGGCTTTTGCGGCGGTTTAGCTGCCGGATTTGTCTCAGGGATCTTGCATACCAAATTTAAAATTCCCGCATTATTAGCGGGAATCATTACCATGACTGGATTGTATTCTATTACAAATCGGATCATGGGGGCACCCAATATTGCCTTGTTAGGGGAAGATACTGTTTTTACTTGGTTTCAAACACTAGGCTTAACGAAAAATACCGCAGTCATTTGTACAGGCCTCCTGTTTGCTGCTGTCGTGATTTTGTTGCTGTTTCTCTTCTTCCGCACAGAGATTGGACTAGCAGTGCGAGCAACGGGAGACAATCTCGCGATGAGTGAAGCCAACGGAATTAATACGGACAATATGAAACTAATTGGCTATATGATTTCCAATGGCTGTATTGCTCTTTCTGGTTCCCTCTTAGCTCAAAACAATGGTTTTGCTGATCTTAACTCAGGTGTAGGAACGATCGTGATCGGATTAGCATCGATCATTATCGCGGAAGTCCTTTTCAGCAATAAATCTTTGTGGGTTCGTTTGATCACGATTGTGATTGGTGCGATTTTGTATCGTCTAATCCTGGCCATCGTCTTTGAATTCAACGTGGAAGCTTCAGATTCAAAACTTGCCTCTGCCATCGTTTTGGTTATCTGTCTTTCATTGCCGCAAATTCGAACGAAACTTGGATTGCAAAAAATTCTTCCGAAAACCAAAGGAGGTCAATCATGACGACACCTGTTTTAACGATCAGTGATTTACACCAAACATTTGAAAAAGGAACCATCAACGAAAATCATGTCCTTCGCGGGATCGATCTCACTATGAACAGCGGTGATTTCATTACGATTATCGGTGGAAACGGTGCAGGAAAATCAACATTACTCAATAGTATTGCTGGAACGATCCCAACAGAACAAGGTAAGATCGTCTTAGGTGACAAAGAAATCACACGTCATTCAGTCACACGACGCTCCAAAGAAATCAGTCGTGTCTTCCAAGACCCGCGGATGGGGACAGCCGTTCGTTTGACAGTCGAAGAAAACTTAGCCCTTGCTTATAAAAGAGGCCAGGTTCGCGGGTTTTCCTCCGGTGTCAAAGGAAAGCATCGGGCCTTCTTCAAAGAAAAGTTAGCTCGCTTGAATCTTGGTCTTGAAAATCGACTGACGACTGAGATTGGGCTGCTTTCCGGAGGACAGCGGCAAGCGATCACACTATTGATGGCGACCTTGCAACAGCCTAAACTGATCCTGCTAGACGAACATACTGCAGCTTTAGATCCGAAAACCTCCATGACTGTGATGGCACTGACTGATCAGTTGATTCAAGAACAGCAGTTGACGGCCTTTATGGTCACTCATGATATGGAAGATGCCATCCGTTACGGCAATCGCTTGATCATGCTCCATCAAGGCAAAATCGTTGTCGATATCGCAGGTGAGGAAAAACAATCCTTAACGGTACCGGATTTGATGGCACTCTTCCATCAAAATAGTGGGACTGAGCTAAAAGATGATCAGCTATTGTTGCACACTTAACTGTATCTTCTTTAGCTATAGCTGCCTCAATTGGGCACATCACACTACGCCAAAGAACTAACGTATGAATACAGAGGAACCAAGTTGAAAATAGTTCAGCTCGGTTCCTTTTTTGTACGCTTTCCTGCATGCATGAGCTCTTCCTTCAACGCACTTCTGTACCAAGAGTTGTTGTCCATTTGATCACTAACAATAGCTTCCCCTGCTTTCTTCAAGCCCTTTGTCATAAAATCGTTAGATTTTCATCATAAAAATACGAGAAAGACAACAGGAAGACCGCAAATTTTCTTTTCTTTTCCTAGGTACACTGAATGTAACCTTAAAAGAAAAAAGGAAAGGAAGAAAATGATGAAAAAAATTGCCGTTTTATTTGGAGGGAATTCTCCAGAATACTCAGTGTCACTAGCCTCAGCAGCAAGTGTGATCCAAGCTATTGACCTGCTGAAATATGAAGTAATGACCATTGGCATCGCACCAACAATGGATTGGTATTGGTATCAAGGAAACCTCGCGAATGTTCGCAATGATACTTGGCTAGAAGATCACAAAAACTGTCACCAGCTGACTTTTTCTAGCCAAGGATTTATATTAGGAGAAAAACGAATCGTCCCTGATGTCCTCTTTCCAGTCTTGCATGGGAAGTATGGCGAGGATGGCTGTATCCAAGGACTGCTTGAACTAATGAACCTGCCTTATGTTGGTTGCCATGTCGCTGCCTCCGCATTATGTATGAACAAATGGCTCTTGCATCAACTTGCTGATACCATGGGAATCGCTAGTGCTCCCACTTTGCTTTTATCCCGCTATGAAAACGATCCTGCCACAATCGATCGTTTTATTCAAGACCATGGATTCCCGATCTTTATCAAGCCGAATGAAGCCGGTTCTTCAAAAGGGATCACAAAAGTAACTGACAAAACAGCGCTCCAATCTGCATTAACGACTGCTTTTGCTTACGGTTCTACTGTGTTGATCCAAAAGGCGATAGCGGGTATTGAAATTGGCTGCGGCATCTTAGGAAATGAGCAATTGACGATTGGTGCTTGTGATGCGATTTCTCTTGTCGACGGTTTTTTTGATTTTGAAGAGAAATACCAATTAATCAGCGCCACGATCACTGTCCCAGCACCATTGCCTCTCGCGCTTGAATCACAGATCAAGGAGCAGGCACAGCTGCTTTATCGAAACTTGGGATTGACGGGTCTGGCTCGAATCGATTTTTTCGTCACCAATCAAGGAGCGATTTATTTAAACGAAATCAACACCATGCCGGGATTTACTGGGCACTCCCGCTACCCAGCTATGATGGCGGAAGTCGGATTATCCTACGAAATATTAGTAGAGCAATTGATTGCACTGGCAGAGGAGGACAAACGATGAACACATTACAATTGATCAATAAAAACCATCCATTGAAAAAAAATCAAGAGCCCCCGCACTTAGTGCTAGCTCCTTTTAGCGATCACGATGTTTACCTGCAGCCAGAAGTGGCAAAACAATGGGAACGACTCGTACGAGCAACCGGACTAGAAAAGGACATTCGTCTGGTAGATGGGTATCGTACGGAAAAAGAACAGCGACGCTTGTGGGAGTATTCTCTAAAAGAAAACGGGTTAGCTTATACCAAACAATTCGTTGCTTTGCCAGGTTGCAGTGAACATCAAATCGGTCTGGCCATTGATGTAGGACTAAAGAAACAAGAAGATGATGATCTTATCTGCCCTCATTTTCGAGATAGTGCTGCTGCTGATTTATTTATGCAGCAGATGATGAATTATGGCTTTATTCTACGCTATCCGGAAGATAAACAAGAGATCACCGGTATCAGTTATGAACCTTGGCATTTTCGTTATGTCGGGCTTCCCCATAGCCAAGTCATCACTGCCCAAAAATGGACTCTGGAAGAATACCATGATTACTTGGCTCAGACAGTGAGGCAGTTCGCATGAAAAATAAAGGAATCGATCAATTTCGTGTGATTGCAGCCATGATGGTGGTTGCGATCCATTGTCTTCCCCTTCACTATTTATGGCCAGAAGGCGATATCCTAATCACATTGACGATTTTTCGAGTAGCTGTTCCTTTCTTTTTTATGATCAGTGGTTACTATGTGTTTGCAGAACTTGCTGTGGCCAATAGTTATCCTTCGCGACAACGAGTATTCAACTTTATCAAAAAACAGCTAAAAGTCTATCTATTAGCCACACTAATGTTTTTACCATTAGCACTCTATAGTCAAACGATCGGCTTCGATCTACCAGTTGGAACATTAGTACAAGCACTTTTGGTCAATGGCATTCTTTATCATCTTTGGTACTTTCCGGCTTTGATTACTGGGAGCCTGCTCCTAACAAGTTTGCTGATACATGTCTCCTTCAAAAAAGTGTTCTCGCTTGCGGCTGGATTGTACCTGATTGGATTAGGTGGTGATAGTTGGTTTGGACTGATCCAACAGACACCAATCGAACCATTCTATACTGCTGTGTTCCACCTATTAGATGGTACCCGCAACGGTATTTTCTTTACACCATTGTTTTTGTGCTTAGGTGTGCTGGTCAGAAAACAATCAGAGAAAAGAAGTTTATCCAAAACAGCTCTCTTCTTTTTGATCAGTCTTATCGGATTGCTTATTGAGAGTGCGTACTTGCATGGGTTTTCTATACCTAAACATGACAGTATGTATCTCTTCTTGCCTGTTGTACTCTTTTTCTTATTTCCGCTGATCTTGCGCTGGCATCCCCACAGGACTTGGAAGCATCCAGGACAGCTATCTTTGTGGCTTTACCTTTTACATCCTTATACAATTGCCGGCACACACTTTTTGAGCCAAAAAATCAGCATTCTGCAAAACAATCTAATCAACTATTTGGTTGTTTTGATCTTGACGATTGGATTCATTTGCCTCTTTTTAAGACAAAAACACTCATGGTTTAGACACAAACAAACAACGCCCGTTAAAAGGGCCGTAAAAGAATTCTCAAAGACAGCCCTTTTGCATAATCTACAGGAGATCCAGCGGATCATCTCACCGAAAACAAAAGTGATGGCAGTCGTTAAAGCCGATGCCTACGGCTGTGGTGCCAAGGAAGTTGCTCCTGTTTTAGAACAAGCCGGAATTGATTTTTTTGCGGTGGCTACGATTGATGAAGGTATTCGATTGCGGAAAAATGCTGTCAAAAGCCCCATCTTGGTCTTGGGATATACCTCTCCAAAACGCATAAAAGAACTTCGTCGCTACTCATTGACCCAATCGATCATCAGCGAAGGTCATGCTGTAGCATTGTCACAAAGAAAAGTAGCGATTGACTGTCATTTAGCCATCGATACTGGGATGCATCGGTTAGGTGTAACACCGACTATCGATTCGATTCTTTCGATTTTCGATTTGCCCTTCTTGACGATCAGTGGTGTTTATTCTCATCTTGGTTCGGCAGATCGCTTAAATCCTGATAGTATGATTCGCACTCAGAAGCAGATTGCCTGCTTCGATCAGATTCTCCTAGAGTTGGATCAGAGACAGATTTCTTATGGTATCACACACTTACAAAGCAGTTATGGTATTTTGAATTATCCAGACTTAAACTATGATTATGTGCGTCCGGGGATTTTATTGACAGGATCCCTCAGTGATACGAACGAGCCTACAAAACAACGAGTAAGCTTACAGCCTATTCTGACCCTCAAAGCACAGTTGATCACTAAGCGAGTCGTTGCCAAAGGGGAAGCGATCGGTTATGGGCAAACCGCCGTCGCGAATCAAGAAACAACTGTTGGTGTTGTGAGCATCGGCTATTGTGACGGACTGCCCCGTTCTCTATCAAATCAAGAGTTTTGTCTTTCCTATCGCGGTCAGTCCTTGCCGCAGATCGGCTTGATCTGCATGGACATGCTTTTGATAGACTTGAGCCATTGTCCTACGATCCCAATTGAAAGTGAAATTGAAATTCTGACAGATTGGAGCGATACTGCCGAGCAAGTACAAACTATAACCAATGAGTTGATTTGTCGGATCGGTCCACGAGTCAGTGCTAGGATCAAATAGAAAACGATGCATAAGTTTACCAGGTAAGGTATGATGGGGGTATGGAAATGTGAGAATCCGAAACTATGTTTAGGTGGAGTGAGAGAGTATGTCAGAAAAAATAGTCGTTGTTGATGATGAAAAAGAAATTGCGGACTTAGTCACGACCTTTTTGCAAAACGAAGGATTTAGTGTGCAGCCGTTTTATGATGGTACTAGTGCCATCGCCTATATTGAAAAAGAAGCCATTGATTTGGCCGTTTTAGATGTCATGTTGCCGGACATTGATGGTTTTCAACTGTTACAGCAGATCCGCAAGACCCATTTTTTCCCAGTGTTGATGCTGACTGCCAAGGGAGAGGATCTAGACAAAATCACTGGATTGAGTTTGGGAGCGGATGACTATGTCACCAAACCTTTTAATCCTTTAGAAGTTGTGGCTCGGGTAAAAACCCAATTGCGGCGCTACCAGCGATACAATCATTCCACTGCTTCTCCAACAGTAGAAGAATATGAAAAAGACGGCTTGATACTCAAAATCAACAGTCATCAATGCATTCTCTACGGCAAAGAAGTTTTCCTGACTCCCATTGAGTTCAAAATATTGCTTTATTTATTTGAGCACCAAGGATCCGTCGTCTCTTCCGAAACACTTTTCGAAGCGGTTTGGAAAGAAAAATATTTAGATAACAATAATACTGTCATGGCACACATTGCTCGTTTAAGAGGAAAATTGCATGAAGAACCTCGTAAACCTAAATTAATCAAAACCGTATGGGGGGTCGGCTATATCATTGAAAAATAGAAATCCTTTGATCCGAAAGCTCTTGACCCAATACTTCGTCACCACTGGAATCTTGCTGGCATTCCTTGTAATGATTCCATTAGTCATTCGCTTTATTGCCGGAACCCGGACTTGGTATGGAACGGAACCTATCTACTATATCTTACGTTTTTTTGCGGATCGCTGGTTGTTTTGTGTTGCGATTGGCGCTTTACTGATATGGTTTGGTACCACCATTTACTATATGACCAAAGCCATCGGTTATTTGAATGAAACGATCCAAGCCACGACTCAACTGATAGAAGAACCATCCAAACGCATCACTTTATCGAGCCATCTGATTGATGTTCAAGAGGAAATGAATCAACTGCGGGAGAAAAGTCTGCAAGATCAACGTGCCGCTAAAGAAGCGGAACAGCGGAAAAATGATTTGATCGTTTATCTCGCCCACGATTTGCGGACGCCTCTGACAAGTGTCATAGGTTATCTGACTCTTCTAAAAGAAGAACCACAATTATCCAATGCGATGCGGAATCGTTACACGGAGATTGCTTTACAAAAAGCCCAACGGCTGGAACTATTGATCAGTGAATTCTTCGAGATCACACGCTTCAATTTGACCACGATCGTTTTGCAGACAGAAACGACTGATTTAAGTTTAATGCTTGAACAGCTGACCTTTGAGTTTTTACCTCTCTTGGAAGAAAAGAATCTAAATTGGCAACTCAACTTACAAAAAAATGTTCTTGCAACAGTAGACACCGAAAAAATAGCTCGTGTCTTTGATAATCTCATTCGCAATGCCATCAACTACAGCTATCCAGATTCGCCTTTACTTCTTGAATTGGTCGAATCAGACAGTATTCACATTCGGCTGACGAATCGTGGAAAAACAATTCCAGAAGAGATGATCGGACGTCTCTTTGAACCTTTCTATCGCATGGATTCTTCCCGAGCTACAGCCACAGGCGGAACTGGTCTTGGTCTTCCGATTGCAAAAGAGATTCTGTTAGCATCTGGCGGGGATATCTCGGCAGAAAGCAAAGACGAAACCATCATTTTCAACGTTCGCTTGCCAAAACCTGCCAACAACTGACGTCTCTTGATTTAAAAAATCTCTAGTATCAACTTTCATATAAAAAACTGTGATATCACTCTTTCAACAAACGAAATATCCGAAAAGCATACTTCTGCGGGCTATAGGTCCAAAGGAAAAATGTATCAGAGATACCATTATCCAGTGATTATGCTTCGAAGAACTTAGTGTAGCTGAACCTTTTGTCACAGTTTTTTAATGGAGCCTTCAATCAATCGCTGACATCCTGACTATTTGTACCAGCTTTCAAGTGATAGTTCAACAATTGTCTCACATAATTCTGAAAAAGAAATTCCTATGGCTTCAGCTTCTTGTGGTAATAAACTGGTTGGCGTCATCCCCGGTAAACTATTGGCTTCAATACAGTAAATATCAAGCTCTTTGGTAACGATATAATCTACTCTGGAATAAATTGATAAGCCCAAAACTTTGTTCACTAATACGGTCATTTCACTCAATCGCGTCGCCAAATCACTCGAAATGTCAGCTGGCGTTATTTCTTCTGTTGCTCCTTTTTGATATTTATTTTCATAATTATAAAATCCTTGTTGGGGAATTATTTCGATCGCTGGCAGAACATTATCGCCAAGTACGCCTACAGAGAATTCTCTCCCTTCTATCTTCTGCTCAATCATCACTTTACTGTTGTATTTTTCAGCTTTTTTTAAGGCCTTAAAAAATTGTTCTTTATTTTCAACGATTTCAACTCCGATGCTTGACCCATTATCGATTGGCTTAACAACACAAGGTGTAGAATAATACACTTCTTGTCCTTGCTCCCAGATTTGCCACTTTGGCGTGGGGATGTCATTCAGTTTCATTAGTTGTTTAGCTATATCTTTATCCATTGCCAATAAACTGCCTTTGTAATGAGAACCAGAGTAGCGAATACCATAAATATCAAAGAAAGCCTGTAGTTTTCCGTTCTCTCCAATACCCCCATGCAATGCGATAAAACAAAAATCAGCATTCAGACAGAGTTCTACTACGTTCTTTCCAATCAAATTTTTCTGGTTGCTATTCTTTTGGATAAGTTTCTCAATATCTGGTTCATTCTTATCCACAAAATAATCATAAGGATTCTCTTCTTATTTTTGAATCGAGTAAGCGGATTCAAATGTCTTCTCGTTATTTCCTTGATATAAATCCAACAATAATGCTCGGTGACCTCTTTCCTCAAGAGCCATGGCGATTTGGCCTCCGGAAGACAATGATACATCTCTTTCATGACTGAGACCGCCTGCTAATACCACAATATTCATGATACCTATCCCTTCTTTTACTTTTTGTTTTGGTTTAGAAATAGCTAGCATTCATTTTATCATGAAGAAAAATTTCTCGCTATTCTTTCCATAGCAACCTATTCTGTTCGAAATAAGCCTCCTCTTTCACATTGCAGAAATCATTAGCTATTCGCTTTACAAACGAATAACACAAACACGGCAGCTATTTTCAGATTTATACTGAAAATAGCTGCCGTAAGCTTATGTTATTCCCAAAGAAAAAACAAACCAGTTTTACTGACTTCTCAACTAAAAAATCTTACTGTTTATGACAGAAAATAGTTGAAAAAAGGGTGAATTCTCATTGTGTCTAGCGCGTTTCATTTTCGGCAATGATATCCGTCACTTTCATCAAGCGTGTCAATGTTGCTCGTTCATCCTCTGCTAAGTTGCTCTCAATGTATTGGATGGTTTCTGTCAACTTCGGAATTGTCATGTATTCTAGTGCATTGACTCGCCGACGAGTCCGTTCGATTTCATTTGCCATCAGCTGACAAGTTTTTTCAATTTCAGCTAATTGCAGCATGACTGGCAAAATCTGATCCAGATGGGACAGAGAAAGATCCAACTCACTTGTCGTACTAACAAAACCATATGAAAAATCATCATCCGAACTTTCTTCTTCATAAACAGGATTGAGTACCGGTACCTCCATGTTCATCACCGTGCGGCTTTGAACATCTAACGTCACTTTGTTCAAAGGAATCATAAAAGCTTCTTGCAAGATCACATCAGGAATACTACTAGATGCCAAAACATACTCTTCCATTCCAGCTTGTAACGCTGATTCCATTTGTTGGCGCAATTTTTGATTTTTTTTGACTAACTGAATGAATTGGCGAACCAACTCATCTTGTTTATCTTTCAATAACTTATGCCCCCGAGTTGCCGTCGTCAAGCGTTTGCGAAGCCGACTCAATTCCATCCGAGTCGGATTGACATTCATTATTGCCATGAAGGATTCACATCCTCCCCAGTAGGAAGATAGGCTTCAATAAATTCTTCTTTGATTCGGCTCAATTCTTGCTTCGGTAATGTAGCGAGCAATTTCCAGCCAATGTCCAATGTTTCTTCAATCGTTCGGTTGGTATCAAATCCCTGATTTACGTATTCTTTTTCAAAAAGATCCGCAAAACGAGCAAATTTCTTATCAATATCTGAAAGTGCGGATTCCCCTAATACGATCGACAGTTCTTTGGCAGCCTTCCCATCAGAATATGCCGCGTAGATTTGGTTCATCGTCGCCGCATGATCCCGCCGAGTCTTGCCTTCTCCGGTTCCTTTATCTTTCAGTCGGGACAAACTAGGTAGAATATCCACTGGCGGATTGATGTTTCTCTTGTAAAGATCACGGGAAAGGATAATCTGTCCCTCCGTGATATAGCCGGTTAGATCGGGTATTGGGTGGGTCTTATCTCCATCCGGCATCGTCAAGATCGGAATTTGAGTGACGGATCCTTCTTTATCCATCAAACGTCCTGCCCGTTCATAAAGAGTCGCTAAGTTGGTGTACAAATAACCAGGGTAACCGCGTCTGCCAGGAACTTCTCGGCGAGCAGCTGAAATTTCCCGCAGCGCTTCACAATAGTTTGTCATGTCGGTCATGATAACTAATACATGCATTCCTTTTTCAAAAGCTAAGTACTCGGCTGCTGTTAATGCCATTTTCGGTGTAGCAATCCGCTCAATGGCTGGATCATTGGCTAAGTTCATGAACAATACCGAGCGATCCAATGCACCGGTTTTGCGAAACTCTTCTACAAAGAATTCAGCTTCTTCGAAAGGAATGCCGATCGCCGCAAAAACGATGGCAAAGTTACCTTCTTGACTTGGCACAGTCGCTTGACGGGCGATCTGTGCTGCAATTTCCTTATGAGGCAATCCTGACGCAGAAAAGATCGGCAGTTTTTGACCACGGACCAACGTATTCAAGTGATCGATCGTTGAGATCCCCGTTTGAATGAACTCATCTGGAAAATCTCTGGCCATTGGATTGATGGCTTCACCATTGACGTCAATTCGTTTTTCTGGAATGATCTGCGGTCCATCATCTTTAGGCTTACCTAGTCCATCAAAGACACGCCCCATCATATCTGGCGATACACCAAGCGTTAAACCCGTTCCTAAAAAGCGGGCTTTACTCTCTTCTGCACTCAGGTTACTAGTGCCTTCAAAAATCTGTACAACGGCATAATCATCGCTGACTTCTAAAACCTGCCCTTGACGAACCTCGCCACTGTCCATTCGCACTTGGACAAGTTCGTCAAATTTGACGCTTTTGACATTTTCTACCACCATCAAAGGACCAGCGATTTCCGAGACTGTTCGATATTCTTTTAGCATTAATGAATTCCTCCAGTCTCTACGATTTTTTGTAATAATGCTTTCGTGTCCTGTTTGATTGCATCTAAACGTGTTAGTTCTTCTTCAGGAATATATTTACTGCGGGCAATCCGTTCTCGCAGATCGATGGTACCTTTGGTTATGTCATCCAGATACGCCCCTAGCTGCAAGGCCCGTTTTGCTTGTTCATCAAAATATAAAATATTTTCTAGCATTTTAAATTGCTTATTTCTTGACGTATAGGTGTCCACGTCATCAAAAGCATTCTGCTGCAGATAATCTTGACGTAAAGAACGAGCCGTCATCATCGTCAAACGATCTTTCTGTGAGAGAGAATCCATTCCCACTAGCTGAACGATCTCTTCTAAGCGGCTTTCTTCTTGCAAGATCGCCATTGCTTCATTGACCATCTCCGACCAGCGAGGTCCCATCAACTGATCTAAATAAGAATTGATTTGATCTTCATACAAAGAATAGGAGTTCAGCCAATTAATAGAAGGAAAATGCCGCTTTTGTGCCAACATACTGTCTAATGCCCAGAAAACTTTCACGATCCGCAACGTGTTTTGAGTAACTGGTTCTGAGATATCCCCTCCAGCTGGCGAAACAGCACCAATAGCTGTAATACTGCCCTCTCGAGGCTCCGATCCCAACGAACGGAACCGACCAGCACGCTCATAGTATTCCGCGATCCGGCTGCCTAAATAGGCTGGATATCCTTCATCTCCAGGAATTTCTTGTAAACGACCGCTCATTTCTCGTAATGCTTCGGCCCATCGTGAAGTCGAATCTGCCATGATCGCTACACTGTATCCCATATCCCGATAATATTCAGCAATAGTGATTCCTGTATAGATCGAAGCTTCACGAGCTGCAACTGGCATATTTGAAGTATTGGCAATCAAAACGGTTCGTTCCATGATCGATTCACCCGTGTGAGGATCGATCAATTCTGGAAATTCATTGATAACATCTTTCATTTCATTGCCGCGTTCGCCACAACCAACATACACAACGATGTCGACATCCGACCATTTCGCGATTTGATGCTGAACAACGGTTTTTCCTGCACCAAAAGGTCCCGGCACAGCTGCCGATCCACCTTTAGCTACCGGAAAGAAGGTATCGATCACCCGTTGACCAGTGACTAATGGTTCACCCGGATTTAACTTTGCTGCAGTCGGTCTAGGCTTACGGACAGGCCATTTTTGCATCATAGTCAAGCGTTGTTCGCCTTCTGCCGTTTCTAAAAGACAAATCGGTTCAGTAATAGCATAATTACCTACCATGATTTCCTTTACAGTGCCTTTCACACCTGGCGGAACCATCACTTTGTGTTCAATGGCTGTTGTTTCTTGAACAAGTCCTAGAATGTCTCCAGCTTGTACGTTGTCCCTTACTTTTACTTGCGGCATGAACGTCCATTTTTTTTGACGATTTAGCGGGTCAATGGTCACACCCCGTTCCAAAAAATCACTCTCTGTTTGATTCATAAAGGTATCTAATGGACGTTGAATACCATCAAACATTTCTGTCAACAAGCCAGGGGCTAATTCAACCGATAACGGAGCCCCTGTTGATTCAACGGGTTCGCCCGGTCCAATTCCTGCTGTTTCTTCATATACTTGGATCGACACGAGACCTTTCTTGATCTCGATGATTTCTCCAATCAAGCCTTTTTCACTGACTTTACAGATTTCATGGATCTTAGCTCCTGATAAACCTGAGGCCGTGACCAAGGGACCAGATACTTTTTCTATTGTGCCAAATGCCACATGCATTCCTCCTAGTTGCCGTACTTCTCTTTTAAGAATCTAATATATTCATTCCAACAGCTTTCTCGACATTCTGCTGGATCCGTGCCATTCCGATCCCTAGACTCCCTGTACTGCTGGGGATGGGGATGATGGCTGGCGTGGGTAGTTCTTCGTATTGTCGAATGATTGACTCCAACTGTTCAATCAATCGCTCGGTCAAGAAGATCACCCCATAGTCTTCTGCCATTTCCTGCAGCTGTTGTGCGGCTTCTTCAAGATCATCTACAGGATAGATATCGATTCCTAGACCTTTGAAGGGCAAAATTGAGTTTTTGCCACCCATCATTGCTATTTTTTTATTCATACGTATCACGCACCCGACTTCTTAATATCTCTTCCGGCACTTTATTGATTTTTCCAATCAAAATAATCCGTAAATTTTTACTTTCGATTTCTTTTGCATACAAGTAACCGATCATCGCAGCTGGACCGAATGGCACGATTTTTTGTTCTTTCAATTTTCCCATCAAAAAGTTATCTTTTCGCAGATCAAACGTATTAAGGGTCTTCTTCTCAAGCAGTTCTTCATAGCTGTGATTGATCAAATGTTTGTAAGGTGTATTTTGCAGATACTGGACAAAAACTTCCAAAGACGTCGTGATTGCTTCCAACAGCTCTTTTGCAGGGAGAGTCCCATTATCTGCTAGAACAGCGCTGATAAAGCCTCGATGACGCTTCATGGCGTAACTACGTAGTGCTGTCGAAATATTAAAAATATCTACTTGCCGTTGAATGATTCCTTGTAAAAACGGATCATCATATCGCTTACCAATTGACCAAAGATGTTCCCAAAAATGATTGTCAAAAATGATATCTACGGATTGAATCTCATGATAATTTTCGATATAGGAAAATACTTCATCGATACAAGCAATCATTGGCTGCTCTGCGTGCGCACTTTTTCTTGTGTTGACCAAATCTTTCAATTCATTTAAAGGCATGGTTCCGATCGGTACCAAAAATTCAGAAAAGTCTTGTTTCATGAATTTAGCTTTTACTAACACCTTCAGATTTTGATAATCATAGCGAAGGGCAAAATAATCCACCACAGAACGATCAGGTGTTAGCTGATACAAGTTTTCATATACTCGTTTTAATTCTGCGGTCAATACTTGTTCAAAATCATGGACTCGATCTTCTTCATTGATAAAATCACCATAAACGGTTTCTCGCAAAAGAGCATAAACTTCTTCGGCACTGTTGGCAGAAAGCATACGTTCGTAACGGCTGCGACTGATCAATTCCGCTTCATAGGTTCGTATTCGTGTATTCAGCGTGTTGTATTTGATATCTTCCATTTTTACACCCGCTTACTGTTCAAAAATCAATTGCAGTAATGTATGACTCAACTCTTCTTTGCTGGCATCCAACAACGCATCAAACGTAAAGTTCAGCTCAATATCGCCTCGGCGCAGTAAAAATCCGCCTTTTCGCGGCAAAACTTGTTTTGCAACTGTTAGTCGACATTCAGGAATCGTTTGTTGAATCTCTTTCAATGAACCTTCTGTCAGCAGATGCGCACTTTTTTCTCCCAATACCAATTCAACTTCACCAAAAACCTGTGCTTCTTGTACTCCTTTTGTGACGAATGCTTGAAAATCAGCGGCTTCCATTTGGTTCAAGCGCTCAAGTGCCTCACTAAACAATTCTTCCAAAACGGATTGTTTCGCGGCAAGCACTTTATTGCGAGACTGAATGTGAATATCGGAAATCTGCAAATACATTTCTGCCCGTTTTTCTTTTTCAAATTGGGCCAAACGATCAGAAAGTTGTTCTTCTAGTTGAGAACGTTTGAGACGCTCCTGTTTTTCAATTTCTACTTGTGCATCATTAAGGACCAACTGATACTTCTTTTCAGCATCTGCTGTGATTTTTTCGGTTAATCGCGTAATATCAGACATCTTTCTCCCCCTCTTAATTTAAAACTAGCAAGAAGGAAATAACGAAACCTAAGATACAATACGTTTCCATCATCGCTACATAAATGATCCCTTTTGTTACGTGCTCCGGTTTCTTGGCTAAAATCTGCATAGCGGCACTTGCAGCACGTCCTTGCCATCTTCCGGCAACGATTGCTGTCAACGCAATAGGTAAAGAAGCGATAAATAGGTACATTCCTCTATCAAGGGAGATCGTTCCGCTCATTTGACCAAAAATCATGAATGATATAACGAAACCGTATAGTCCTTGGGTACTTGACAACAGTTCCAAGATCAAGGCCTGTCCAAATTTTTCTGGTTGCTCTGCAGTCAATCCTGCAGCGGCTTCACTGGTCATACCGACCCCGATCGTTGAACCGATCCCACCACAAATTGTCGCTGTAGCTACACCTAATGCGGCAAAAACCAACCCACCATTTTCATAAAAGAAACTAATCCAATTTTCCATTCTTTTCCTCCTGCATTTTCTCTTCTGAGATAACTTCTACGTATTTTTCATCGGTTTTGAAAGGTACAAATGCTCGTCCCCCACCGGTGAAAAATTTTCCGAAATATTCTAAATACTGTAAACGAATACCATGAACATACGCACTTAAATAGCTTAAAAAGATATTTAATGCATGCAGCGCCACAAAAAGCAAAATACCGACTGTGAAACGCGCAGCTATTGGTAAATAACTGATGATCAAATTGAATGCGGATGCGATACTGCCTCCTGCGACTCCTAATGCCATGAGTCGTGTGAAGCTGATCATATCCCCTACGTAATTCGTAACATCCATTAATCCATATAGTCCTGAGCCGATTTTACCAGCTAGTGTTTTGCCTTCTAAACTACCGCCAAATACAACTGCCCCTAAGCTAGCGATAATCATGATAAAACCAATGGTTTGTAAAGGCGAATCAGGCAACAGCAACATTCCTGCTGCCAATAGAACAACACTGATCAAAAAGACCATCCAAGATCCAGCCTGAAAAACAGCCTGTAGCTTCTGATCTTTTCGTTTCCAAAGGACATAAAACTTCAAAGCTAATCCAAACATGATTTGGATATATCCGAAAATGATCGACAAGACCAAAATCTGATTGACATCTTCTTGGGCTGATAACAATTGGAATGACAATTCAAAGCCAAAGAAATTACCATAAATCAAGCCCCAAATAATCGCGGGAATCGAACAAAGCTGAAACAGCGTCAAATTTTGTTCCAATCCTTTACTTAAATGAAAGAATTTTTTGCCCAAGAATGTTGCCAAAAACAGTAATAATCCATAGCCAAAATCTGCAACCATCATTCCAAATGCAACCATATAAAATGGCGCCATAAACGGTGTAGGATCTAATTCATCATACTGGGGCAAACTATACATCCGCACTAACCCTTCAAAGGGTTGTATCCACCGCGAATTATTCAACAAAATCGGAACATCCTCGATTTCTTGTTCTTTCACTTGTTGGTATTCAAGATAAAAAGCATCTTTGCTGGCCTGTTGGATCCTTTTTTCCAGTTCTGCTGCTTGCTCAACAGGGATCCAGCCTGAAATAGCTACGGCATGAGCCGAACGAAGCAACTTTTCATTACTCTGAGCTCGTTTGATCGCGCCATCTAAATACTCTGCTACGAGACGCAATTGTCCCTGCTCTTCGCTCATTGCACGTAAGGAGTGTTTGATTGATTTTTCTTCCTCAATCAATGCGTGGGATTTTTCTTTTACATGTTGCAGGTCATCTTTTGGCAGACCTGAATAGGGATAGGTATACTGCTCGAATGCAGTCTTTTTTAAAAGAGAACTTACTTTATCTTTAACATCTTTATGGAAAAGAACGAATAAGTATGTAGTCGTTTGTGATTGATAAACTGTTTCAAAATAAACGAGTGGCAGTTTTTCGCAACCCTTTGTGAAAGCCGCAAATTCTGAATTTGGGAGCGAACCTAATAGGCCACCTGATTTTTTTAATTCATTCAAAATCTGAGGACGGTCTTCAAAGTATTTCCATCTATTCAGTTCTGCTTCTTGAGCCAAAAGCTCTCGTTTTTCTTGTTCGATCAATCGTAAACGTTTGTCTTGTTTTCGAAGTGTTTGACAAACTTCTTGCCAAGGATAAGTATGAGCGGCTTGCGCTAATTCGTGAAGTGTGTAGCGCTTGATTGGTTGCCGAAGTTTTTCCAGCATTCCTTTTTTTGGAACATATTCCTCTAATAATTGCAGGCCCCAATTTACTTGATCAAATTGGTTTTCTACTTCTTCAGTCTGTTTCTGTTCATCACGAACGGGTGTTAACACGCCTGTGGTTTCCTCTGACTCGTAATACATTTCAGAAGAAAGCAATTCGACACCTTGAAAGTCTTGTAACTGCTGTAAAACGGCATCTTTTTGTTCGTAAAAGGTTAACAGGCTGAATTTTTGCATTTTTGCAATCGCCATCTATGTCACAACCTTATTTATTATTATTGCCAATGCTTGTTCTCTCAACTCAGCTGAAATCGTGCGCAATGTCTCAACTTCCTCTTTTGTTTTTGTCACAAGGGGTTGTTTTGATTGCTCAAATTCCGTTGCAACTTTTTCTTCAATCATTCGTTGTGCTTCACGTTCTTTTTGTACCAATTCTTTCTGGAATGCTGAAATTCTTGTTTGACTTTCATGGATCAGTTGTTTTTTTTTAGCTTCCGCTTTCGTGTTTTTTTGTTCTGCAAAGTCTTCTGCTTCTTGCAGCAAACGAATGGCATCTACAGACATTCTCTCACCTACTTTCTACTTTTTTTCGCGAAAAAAAACCATTACGAATCAAGCGATCGCTGTTCGTATGGTGTTAAAATTTAATAAGTGTCATCTACTCACACTTACCCGCGTCACTAATATAACCGTAACATATATTTTGTAGTATAACAAGGTTTCATCTGTTTTTTTACAATCATTACATATAAAATTTAAATTTTTTGCACAATTTCACGAAAAGTAATCCCTTTCATTATAATGGAGGTTTTTTAATCAAATAAAAAAAAGATGAAAGAAAAATGACTTCCTCTCATCTTTTTTAAACGTCCTAATTTGTGATGCCACCTGTTTTTTGCTGATAAAAAAACACTTAAATCAGCTAGTCATTCTATCAATCAGCTGTACGAATAAACGGCATGCTCATGCAGCGGGGACCGCCACGGCCCCTTACTAATTCACTACCTGGAATTTGATGTAATTTAATACCGGCCTCTGCTAAAAGTTGGTTCGTAATAGTATTCCGGTCATAGACGATCACTTCGCCAGGCGCGATGGCTAATGTGTTTGATCCATCGTTCCATTGCTCTCTGGCAGCTGCCGTGATATCGTCGCCGCCACAACGAATCAACTCGACTGCCGGCAAGTCCAAATAACGGCATAAAATGTGATCTAACGTATCTTTTTCTTCAACTACTTTGATTTCTTGTCCTTGCTTTGTAATAGAGAACAAGGTTAGTTCACCTTCTATTTCAGGGTGAATCGTAAACTTGTCTTTATCAATCATGGTAAAGACTGTGTCCAGATGCATAAATTTCCGTTCAGAACCAATATCAAATGCTAAAATATGTTCAAATGACGGTTCCATTGAAAAAATGTTTTCAGCAATTTTTTCGATAGAGTGCACTTCTGTACGCTGAGAAATACCGATCGCTAATACATGCTGGGACAAAACAAGCTGATCCCCACCTTCGATACGTGCAGGTTCTTCTCGATCATACAAGAAATTGACCGATGGCTTGGCGAACTGCGGATGGTGCTTGAAAATGTACTGTCCATAAAGCGTTTCTCTTCGACGAGTTTCGGAAAACATCCGGTTAAGAGAAATGCTATGTCCTATAATAGCAAACGGATCTCTTGTAAAATAAAGGTTTGGCATCGGATCAATAATAAATGGATAATCATTTTCCCGCATTGCTGAGAAACTTGCAGTCTTCGATATGGAAAGATCCTGTTTTTTTAACCCCGCCATCGTTTGATCAATAAACGCTCGTTCGTCTTTAATCGAAAGAAAATAGTCTCTGACTTCATTTAATACATCTTGATCTTGAATTTTCGTCTCTTGCAAATAATCATCCAAGAAAGCTTCCTTACATCCTGAAAGCTGTAATGTTTCAGCAGCCAGGTCTTCTAAATAAACCACTTCACAGCCATTCTCCACTAAAACTTTTGCAAAAAAATCATGTTCTTGTTGGGCTTGTGCCAAAAATGGAATATCGTCAAACAACAAGTCTTCTAAATAATCCGGCATCAAGTTTTCAAGTTCTGCACCAGGACGATGGAGCATCACCCGTTTTAACGGTTCAATTTCTGAAAATATTTGTATAGGTTTTGACATATCCAACCATTCCTTTCGCTCATTTCAAAATGCTGAAGATGTGCATAAATATAAAAGAACATCTAATAATAATACAGCTTCATTAAGAATTGAGTGTTATCAATTATATTTAATTGTAGGTTGAAAATAAAAAAACAGCAAGTAATATGGTTCTCGTGTATTGAGATCGGTTTGAACATTTTACAGATATTTGTATTATTTCATGCACATTTTTGCCAACGCTTTCAGCTTTTACTTTTTTTGTTATGATTGAAACAAATATGTCTTACTACGAGAAAGGAAGTTTAACAGATGGTTGATCAAAAACAAATTTATTACGGCGCAGATTACAATCCTGAACAGTGGTCACAAGAAACGATAAAGGAAGACATGCGCTTAATGAGAGAAGTTGGAGTCAATTATGTCAGCATCAATATTTTTGGTTGGGTAAACATTCAACCAAATGAATCAACATTTGATTTCACTTTTTTGGATTGGCTGATGGATCTCCTTTATGAAAACAATATTGCTATCGATTTAGCCAATGGAACAGCTTCGCCCCCTGCATGGTTAGTCAAAAAATATCCTGAAATGATGCCGATGACCATTCATGGCAATCGGTTGGTACATGGTTCTCGCCAGCACTATTGCCCGACTTCACCGATTTATCGGGAATATGCCCGTCGGCTCAGTGAAGCTGTTGCCAAACGATACAGCCAACATCCGGGAGTTGTGATGTGGCATATCAATAATGAATATACTTGTCACATCCATGAATGTTATTGCCCAAACTGTCGTGCCAGTTTCCAAAATTGGCTAGAAAAAAAATACCAAACAATTGAAGCATTGAATACGGCTTGGTCAACAAAATTTTGGAGCCAAACCTATCAAGAATGGGATGAGATTTTCCTACCAGAAGAAATGCCGACTTTTAAGAATCCTTGTCAACAGCTTGATTATCGTCGCTTCATTTCTGATATGAATCTGGAAATTTATCAGATCGAGAAAAAGGCAATTCAAACATTCTCGTCAAACATCCCATTCATGACGAATTTGATGGGTCTTCATAAATATGTCGATGGCTTCAAATGGGCTTCTGAAATGGATGTCGTTAGCTGGAATGCCTATCCTAATCCGTTTGAATCTCTGCCCTATCCCCAATTCTTAGCCAATGATCTCATGCGAAGTTTAAAAAAGAAACCTTTTTTGATCATGGAACAAGCCCCAAGTGCGGTCAACTGGCGCCAAGTAAACGGCGTCAAAAAACCCGGTCAAATGCGCTTATGGAGTTATGAGGCACTTGCTCATGGCTCCGATGGCATGATGTTCTTTCAATGGCGCCAATCACAAGGAGGGGCAGAGAAATTCCATAGTGCAATAGTCCCTCATGGTGATCCACACACAAGTCGCACCTTTCGAGAATGTGCTGCTCTGGGAAATGAATTAAAACAGTTGAATGACATCGTTGGCAGCCGGTTTGTTGCCGATATTGCTATCGTATTTGATTGGGAAAATTGGTGGGCCCTTGAGCTAGATGCGAAGCCGAATACCAATATTCGCTATATTCACCAAATGAGGGCGTTATATGCCGCTCTAAGAGCGTTGAACATTGCTGTTGATTTCATTCATCCATCTGAATCACTAGACGGCTATCCCCTTGTGATTGCGTATAATTTGTACTCTGCATCAGAAGAATTCGGCAATAAAGTCAAAGAATTTGTAGCAAATGGTGGAACATTCTTGACAAATTTCTTCAGCGGAATCGTCAACGAAAACGATCAAGTCTATCTTGGCGGCTATCCAGGACTTTTTAAAGAGGTATTAGGGATCATAGTTGAAGAATTTCAGCCTTTAAAACCGGAAATCCAGCAACAAGTGCATTTTAAAAATAAATTTTATGAAAATCGTCAGTGGGAAGAAGTGATCCACTTACAAGGTGCTACCCCACTGGCTACCTTCACGAGTGATTTCCTTAAAGATTCACCAGCTATCACTAAACATCGGTTTGGCAAAGGACTGGCTTATTATTTAGGAACCGAGTTAGACCAAGAAGGGTTGACCGACTTATTGAACGACATTTTTAGTGATGCAAAACTAAAAAAAGTTGCTGAGAGGTATTTGCAAGAAAACAGCGAGTTGTCTGTCACTGTTCGACAAGGACCAACCCATATCTTCTTATTCCTACTTAATCATACAAACGATTCACAACAAGTACAATTTCTATCGGAAGGTACAGCATTATTATCAAAAAGAAAAGTTTGTGAACTCACCCTCGCCCCCATGGAAGTTGAAATCATCAAATTTGCCAAGGGCTAAAGAATTGCTTTATCTTTTGTTCTATTCTTTGTGATAACTCCATTCTCAGACTTTTTCGATCGTTCCTTCGTATACAGATGAATGACCCGATTAGAATCTATCTAATCGGGTCATTCATTCGATGATTTGCATGAAACAGCAAATTACATAACTACTATCATTTAGTTTTTCTTACAGTAACAATTGAACAAGAAAATGCCACTATTTTGGTGAGTTTCAATCAACTGAAAACCTGCGGGACTATCCGAACGCCCAATCCTAGATCAACAACTTATTGATTACTGGAACTGCATTCCGCCATCCACAATGATTGTTTGTCCAGTTATATAGTTGGCATCATCACTGGCTAAAAATGAAACAACTGCCGAAACATCTTCGGGTTCAGATAAACGTTTCAATGCGATATCTTTACTAAAAGTTTGCATCCCCCATTCATCATCTTTACCAGCATTAGCACCTACTTGATGCGCAATATCCATCATCATCGGTGTTTTAACAATACCTGGTGCATAAGCATTTACAGTAATACCATAGTCAGCTAAATCTCGCGCAGCGATTTGGGTCATACCACGAACAGCGAACTTTGAGCTACTGTACAACATGAGATTAGGATTACCCACAACACCTGCCTGTGAACAAGCATTGATGATTTTTCCACCATGATTCAACTTTTGAAATGCTTCAGAAGCCGCTTGTGTTCCCCATAATACGCCCCCGGCATTCACGGAATAAACTTTTTCAAACTGTTCTGGAGTAATAGACTCTATCGGTGTAGTCGGTGCTACCCCAGCATTATTTACAATCACTGATAAGTCACCATAGACATCTATTACTTTATCAACTGCTGAAAAAATCTCATCCCGTTTCGAAACATCTGCTTTGATAGCAATCGCATGTTCACCAAGCTCTTTCGCTGCCGCTCTTACAGAGTTTTCATTGTAATCCACCATTGCCACGTCAAAGCCGTCTTTGTACAAACGCTTAGCTATGGCAAAGCCAATACCTTGACCAGCACCGGTAACTAATGCAACTTTTTTCATTCATTCTCAGCTAGTGAAAATAAATACGCATTCTAGTAAATTTTCTAAAACAGTAATTCGCAACACTTTTTCTTTTTGCTGATAAAGATCAATCCTTTCAAAATTTAAGAAAGCACACATTTAAATAAAAAAAGCATCAACGTATTCCTTACGTTGATGCTTCATTGTTATACCGACGGCCGGGGTCGAACCGGCACGTCCTTGCGGACACCAGATTTTGAGTCTGGCGCGTCTGCCAATTCCGCCACGTCGGCATGATTGCAGATCACTCAAGTACTTACTAAATTTTAACAGCTTTTTTTATCCAACCAGTTGATCTTCAACCAATATTAGGATAAAAATCGATACATCAATCGTACGAACGAATGATGTACCGATAATACCGACGGCCGGGGTCGAACCGGCACGCCCTCGCGGGCACTGGATTTTGAGTCCAGCGCGTCTGCCAATTCCGCCACGTCGGCATAACGCAAATATTAGTATCGTACTAAGGCGGTAACCGGATTTGAACCGGTGATGAAGGTTTTGCAGACCTCTGCCTTACCACTTGGCTATACCGCCATTATACTATTTCTGCAATTTACAAAAATGTAAATCGAACTGGGGTAGCTGGATTCGAACCAACGCATGACGGAGTCAAAGTCCGTTGCCTTACCGCTTGGCTATACCCCAAAAATGAAAGGGCGAGTGATGGGAATCGAACCCACGAATGCCGGAGCCACAATCCGGTGCGTTAACCACTTCGCCACACCCGCCGTGATAAGAAAACTTTTTAAAATAATAATGGCAGGGGCAGCAGGAATTGAACCCACACTAACGGTTTTGGAGACCGCTGTTCTACCTTTAAACTATGCCCCTATAAAATGGAGGAGAGTGGATTCGAACCACTGAACCCGAAGGAACGGATTTACAGTCCGTCGCGTTTAGCCACTTCGCTACTCCTCCATGGTGGCGCGGGACAGAATCGAACTGCCGACACATGGAGCTTCAATCCATTGCTCTACCAACTGAGCTACCGAGCCAAAATAACATGGTGTATTTACAATAATAATGAAACGGTCTGGACGGGACTCGAACCCGCGACCTCCTGCGTGACAGGCAGGCATTCTAACCAACTGAACTACCAAACCGTAATGGAGGTTAACGGGATCGAACCGCTGACCCTCTGCTTGTAAGGCAGATGCTCTCCCAGCTGAGCTAAACCTCCGGGTGTTCATTAAATTGTAATGATCCGTACGGGATTCGAACCCGTGTTACCGCCGTGAAAGGGCGGTGTCTTAACCACTTGACCAACGGACCAAGATTATAACGGAGAGTAAGGGATTCGAACCCTTGAGACAGCGGTAGCCATCTACATGATTTCCAATCATGCTCCTTCGGCCTCTCGGACAACTCTCCAGCCTAAAAGAAGCTCAATACCCTTTTTTCTCTTGTAAGAGAACTCCGGCAGTAGGACTCGAACCTACGAC